>CEOF01115420.1_pt1 | contig 12680 bp, 13 predicted proteins | sample 361311 | NCBI WGS metagenome assembly CEOF01 (sample SAMEA2619667, study PRJEB7988) | marine metagenome | biome: marine biome (ENVO:00000447); feature: surface water layer (ENVO:00002042); material: "saline water (ENVO:00002010), including plankton (ENVO:xxxxxxxx)" | depth 5 m
CTCGATAGAAATATCGTGCCGGTTCAAGTCCGGCCTCGGGTACCAACATTAAATTGATGAATTTAACTTTTAAGTTTTTCTTAGAAATTATTTCAAAAGTAAATTATTTTTTCATTTCAAATACAAAATATTTTGAAAATAGATAATTAAATATAGACCCACTTAGAATACCAAATATTTGACCAAAAAATTTTGCGTTTTCTCCAAACATAAAAACAACTGTGTTAAGAACAATTAAATTCGAACCAATTCCTATCAAAGACGAAATTAAAAATTTTATATATGTTTTAGATCTTATTTTTTTATTTGATTTAACAAAAGTCCATTTAGAATTAAAAATATAATTTTGAAAATTTGCAAAAATAAATGCTAATACTGAGGAAATATTCAAATTAAACTTTAAAAAATTTATTGAAACATAAAATATAAATAAATTTGTGATCAAGCCACATGATCCAACAAAAGCAAATTTTATAAAGTTACTCTGCCTTATATTAATAGAAATAAATGTTTTCAATTTTTTTGTGTTTAAATGCTTTGTTAATATATATTTTAAATGCTTTATTAATATATATATAGCTGAAATATGGTTTACCATATCACAATAATAAAATTTATTAATTTATATGAAATTATTAGTAACTGGCCCAACAGGTTTTTTAGGCTATCATCTATGTAAAAGTTTGGTAAAAACGGATTTAGAAATAGTTGCAATTTCTAGAAACCCTCCTCCCTTAGAAAGACAGGTAAATTCGAAAAAAATTTCATATATTTCACTCAGTGAAATAAATATTGATAGATTTATAAAGTCAAGTAATTTTAAAGGTGTTATTCATTGCGCAACAAATTATGGTCGTGATGATAAAACTCTTGATACTTTGCAAACTAACCTAACCTTTCCTTTATCTATCTTACTTAGCTCTATCAAAGCAAACGTATCTTTTTTTATTAATACAGATACTATTCTTGATAAAAGAGTTAATTCTTACTCACTCTCAAAAAATCAATTTCTAGATTGGTTATATTATTTTCAAAATAAAATATGTTGTTTGAATCTTTCTTTAGAACATTTTTATGGCCCAGGCGATAGTGACGGAAAATTTACGTCTTTTATTATAAGAGAGTTAATTAATAATGTTGAGACAATTCGTTTAACACAAGGCAAACAAAAAAGGGATTTTATTTATATTGCAGATGTTGTTTCGGCATTTGAATGTATTATTAAAAACATCAACAACTTTAAAAAAGGATCTATTCATGAATTGCAAATAGGCAGCGGAGAAAATACATCAATATATGATTTTGTCAATTTAGCTAAAGAGATTACTTTAAACTATAATACGATGTTAGATTTTGGCGCAATTCCATATAGAGAAAATGAAGTTATGGAGTCTGAGGTTGATCTGAAATTGATCTCATCTTTAGGATGGAAACCTAAGGTTTCTTTAAAAAAAGGATTGGAGTTAACTATCGCAGGCGAATTAAAATCATGAATATTCTAATAACAGGTGGCTGTGGATTTTTAGGATCCAACATTGCACATAAACTACTTAACGATAAGCACAATATCCTTATCATTGATAATTTGCAGAGATTAGGTAGTGAAAAAAATCTAGATTGGCTTAATGCAGAGCATGATTTTAAATTTATACATAAAGATATTGTTAATATAGAGTCATATAAAGATGAGATAATTAGATTTAATCCTGATATTATCCTTCATCTAGCTGGGCAGGTTGCAATGACTACTTCACTTGAAGATCCCCACAGAGATTTTATGGTTAATGCTTATAGCACTCTTCAGATATTAGAACTTCTCAGAAAAGATCTTCCACAAACTAGATTTATTTATTCATCTACAAATAAGGTTTATGGAGACTTAGAGCATTTAGATTATATAGAGCATGCAACAAGATACTCTATCAAGGGCTATGAAGATGGCATTCCTGAGGATATTAGACTAGAGATGAGTTCTCCTTATGGTTGTTCAAAAGGATCAGCTGATCAATACATTTTAGATTATGCTAAGAATTTTGGCATAAGATCAGTTGTTTTTAGACATTCGTCAATATTTGGTAGAAGACAATTTTCGACGTTTGATCAGGGCTGGATTGGTTGGTTTGTTATGAAGGCAATAGAAGCAAAGAATAATAATTCTAAACTGGAGTTTGATATATCTGGAGATGGAAAACAAGTAAGAGATGTTTTGTTTAGTGATGATCTTGTAAATCTTTACACTAAGGCAATTCATTCCGAAAAATATGGTGTGGCTTACAATATTGGGGGAGGGGTATTAAATTCTTTGTCGCTTCTTGAATTATTTGACCTAATAAAAGAAAAGCTAGATATCTCTTATAATGTTAATAATGGACCATGGAGATCATCTGATCAAAAAGTGTTTATTGCAGATATAAATAAAGTCAGGAATGAATTAAATTGGTCACCTAAAGTTTCAACTAATGAAGGTTTAGATGAAATGTTAAGCTGGGTTGCAAAATTATAAGAAAATAAAAATGGATTTAACAATACTCATTCCTGCATATAAAGAGGCTGAAAATCTTGAAATTATTATTCCTAAATTAAAAAAATCTCTTGAAATCTTAGATATTCAACATCAAATATTAGTAGTGGATTCTGGAGTATCTTTTGATGATACATTAGATGTCTGCAATAGATATAAGGTAGATTATATCCTTAGAAAGCCTGGTAACTCTTATGGAGATGCAATAAGATCAGGTATTGCAAATGCTTCTGGAGAATATCTTGTAATCATGGATGCCGATGGATCACATGAACCTGATTTTATCAGGATTTTATGGAAGTACAGAATAAAAAATGATGTTGTCATAGCCTCACGATATATCAAAGGAGGCTCCACAGAAAATAGTAAGCTACTTAATTTTATGAGCAGAGTGTTAAATATTTCTTATAGAATAATCTTACAACTTGATTGCAAAGATGTATCCAATAGCTTCAAACTATATAAATTACAGGACTTAAAATCACTAAGTTTGCTTTGTAATGAATTTGATATGGTGGAAGAAATTCTCTTTAAGTTAAAAAAATTAAATAATCAAATTAAAATTAAAGAAGTTCCTTATACATTTAAAAGAAGAATAACTGGAGAGTCTAAAAGAAACCTAGTACTTTTTATTTTTAAGTATGCTTTCACACTTGTAAGATTACGATTAATGAAATGATAAATTTTGTTAGAAAAATTGATCTTGCATCAATAATTAAGATTGAAATATTGTTATTTTTTTTAGTATGCATGAGCGGGATTATCCATATTTACTTTTTTAATAGTCAATTTGATTTATTTTTTTTTGAATTATTTTATCAACCCTTTAGCGATTTTATATCAGTTTTTAATTATTCTGCTCTAGAGAACCCGTATGATAAACCTTATGAAGGCCCTCCATATCTTGCTCCATCAAATTATCCTCCATTTGCGTACTTAATTCTTAGGCCACTAGTATTTTTTGGAGTAGAAATTGCATTTATTGTTTATAACATTATTTTATTTCTTTTATTTTTTTATACATTTTTTAAGCTTAAAGGCTCTTTGTTAATTAACAAAAGAGAGCTCATGCTTTTAGCGATCTTTATATTATTTAGCCATCCTTTTTTGTATGCTTTTTTTAGAGGAAATCTTGATATCTTTGTAGGAATCTTATTGCTTAATATTTTAAATTATAAAAAAAATGATAGCTTTATTCCTGGCTTTCTAATAGGCATTGCTGGAGCAATCAAATTGGTTCCCTTGGCTTTTTGTATTTATCTTATTGCTATAAAAAATTATAGAAGTATTTTTAGTTGTTTTATTACGTTTGTAGCACTGACTTTATTATCTATCAATTATTACAATCTAACGCTTTTATCTTTTATAAATTATTTTTTAATTGAGTATAACGAATACAAGAATATATATGTATTGGGTGAAGGTGCTATGAGTTTTTTTAGTGATCCATGGCTCCCAATTTTAGGTTTTTTAAAATTTATGAGCTATCCTGAAATATTATTCGAAGGATATTATAAATTTTATAATAGTCTCCAAATGATATGGATGACTTTTCTTACAATTTGCATGCTTGTATTTAGAAAAAATTTAAATCCATTATTCGTAATGTTATTAATTGGAATTATGATGGTTGGATTTCCAGCTCCATCTAGTGATTATAAGATTCTCTATTTGTTACCTGGAGTTATCTTATACTTAAGCAACTTGGGCAAAGATTATTCTTCAGCCGTTCATATTCTTGGAGTTTCTTCTACTTTGTTATTTTTACATTTTTCTTTCTTTTTTGTAGTTGGAACAGTCAGCGTCTCATCCATCATTAGGCCTATTTTGTATGTAATAACTATTTTTGCAATTACGATGATTTTTATTACGAACTTGCTTAAGCGAAATAGAATTTTAAATCTATGAATATTAAATTTTGATATGTTTTTTATACCAAAAGAAGACCTAAATTATGCAGTTCAGGGGCTTTCATGCCATGAGGAAGTTTTTAAAAACAAAACATTTTTAATTACAGGCGGCACTGGTTTTATTGGAAAATGGTTAGTCGCAACTCTTCATCAACTAAACTCTGAAAACAACTTTAATATAAAGATATACATTCTTACAAGAAATAAAAAATTATTTATAGATAAGTTTATAGAATGTTTACCAAAGGAAAATATCCACTTTATAGAAACCGATATAAGAAGCCTTAATAATTTAGAAAATTTTGAAATTGATTTTGACTATATAGTTTTAGGAGCGAATGACGCAACATACGATTTTTCATTAAATTTAGAAACTTTATCTAAAACTCTTATTAGTGGAACCTTTAACCTATTCAAAACTTTTGTTACCACTAAGACGAAATCTATAATACATTTAAGCTCTGGAGCTGTATATGGTGATATATCCAAATACAAAAATGGAGCAAGAGAAACTGATCATTCTTTAATAGATATTAATAACATTGGCTCAATGTATGGTCTCTCAAAGGCTCTTGTTGAGTCTATTTTGAATCAGTTTGGAGATCAAAATAATATTGATATTATAAACGCCAGATGTTTTGCATTTGTTGGCCCATATCTTCCACTGGACAAACACTTTGCTATAGGAAATTTTATAAATGACTGCATTAATTCTAGGCCTATATTGGTAAATGGAAATGGTTCTCCTGTTAGAAGTTATATGTATGCGTCAGATATGGCAAGAGCTATACTCTTGAGTTTAGTTCAAAAAAAATCTATGGCTATCAACATTGGATCAGACAAACAGATTTCTATAGAGGATTTAGCAAAATTAGTATCTAAAACTTTAGAAAATAATGATGTGATAATTAAGGATAAACGAAGCATTCATCCTGAAAAAGCTAATTATTATCTGCCAGACATAACATTGTTGAAATCTTTAGGTTATAAGGAGTCTTATGATCTAAAATCATCAATAACAAAGACGTATAAATTTTATAAAGATTTCTAATAACTTAGAAAGTTGGCAAGGGATGGTTTTCAGCTTTCATGCGTTCTTCAATCATTGGTATACGTTTTTCATCCTCAGCATGAACATTTCCGTAATACCTTCTTTTACTCACCAACCAAAGGTATTCGAACTCAACAGCATGCAAAATAGCATCCTTCATAACTGGACGAGTGTCCTTAGCGTTAAAAACAACTTTTCGTGTTTCAAATTTATCTATTAAATCTTTATCAGTAAAATAATTTATATTTTCAATGGCATCTGTTGATATGCCGCCACCCATGGCAGTTTTAAATCCTGCTGCCTTTGATTTTGTGAAAACTTTCTCAACAACATCAGTTATTTCTTGAGTTTCTATTTTATCTCTACCGAAACCATAAGATCCAACCAAATCAACTCTACCAACTGTAATGCTAGATAAACTGCTTATTTTGTCTAATTTAAGGATTTCGTCAAAATTTTCACATGCTGTTTTTGTTTCAATGTTAACAGCAAATTCAATATCATTGGCATTGTCTTTTGCAACATAAGTATCAATGGCATTCAAAAACTTACTAACAGCAAACGGTGTTTCGGCCATCGGGGCAACAATGCCTTTAGCACCTAAAGATAATCCCATGTATATGTCTGTTATTGCTTCAACACCTCCAATTTTTACAATTAATGGAAGATTTGCAGTACTTATGACATCTTTTAATCTCATTAATTCCTCAATCCTACTAGCCTCAGCCTCAAATTCTGCTTTAATTTCAAAGACCCCGAACTCATTTGATAATTTATTTAAGACTTCAACCATTCTTTTTTCAATAACGTTCATTTAATCTCCTATAAATTGCATATATTTTTTTCTTTCTTCGTTTGTTATTTCCGGTGTCATTTCATGTAACGGATTGCTCTCCATTGAACCATCTTTAGTGATTCTACTTGTTATCTTTGGAAAGTAAGTTTGTTCTGGATCTATTGGAATGATTGATAAAAATGGCCCTTTTGTATTTAAAATCACGTCAAGATTTTTAGATAAATTTCTCTTGCTTAATAGCATGTATGCCATGTTATATGTTTTAGCTAGTTTTTTCCAGTTTGGCATTCCAAGTCCAGTTTTCTCATCACAACCTACATATCCTCCACCAAAATAATTTCTTTGTGTCATTCTTATGCTTGCGTAACCGTTATCAAAGAATATGAAAATCTTTAAATTTAATTTGTTTATTTCAACAGTTCCAAGTTCTTGCATGTTTTGAATAAAGCCACCGTCACCTTCAATTAAAATTGTATTATTCTTAGGTAATTTTAGGGAAGCACCAATAGCTCCTGAAAGACCATAACCCATCGAAGCCATTCCTTTTGTGTTCATTATTACTTGCCCAGATTTTTGTAAAAAAGCTTGTTGAACAGTAGTGTTTGCTGAACCACTTGAGCAAGGAATGATGGTATCATTTTTTGATGTTTTCTCAGACAATAGAATTGAAAAATCATATGGATTAATAAAATTACCTTTTGAATTATTACAACTTTCACTTAAATGAAAATGATTTTTTATCTTGTTACAATAATTTATCCAACCTGAAGTATCTTTAAAACCGTAGTTTGATGTAAATAATTTTTTTAGAAACTTTGTACTATCTGAATTTATAGGAATATCAATTTGAGGATGTCCCTTTGTCAACTCATCCTTATCAATATCCACCATCACTTTAAATGCATTTTTACCAAACTCTTTCCAATTGAATCCTGTTTGTTGCAGTCCAAGTCTTGATCCAACTGATATAATGAAATCTGCTTGTTGTATTATTAAATTTGCATATCTTTGGCCCCAAGTATTAGGCCTTCCATAATATAACTTAAAATTCGAGTCTATAAGATCTATGCCATTCCATGTTGTTTGAACTGGGATGCCAATTTTTGAAAGATTTTTTTGTAAATCAATGATTTGATTTCCTTGTACACCTCCACCTAATAATATTATTGGTCTTTTAGCTTCTTTTAATCTTTTTATGACTTCTGGAAATCTTTTTAAATGTGAAATATTTTTTTCAATCTTTAGTTTCAAATCTTTATAGTCACTAATTTTTTTATTTGAAGCTTGAACATCTAATGGAATCTCAATAAATACACTTCCTGGTCTTCCTATTGAAGAAAGCCTGCATAATGATTTGAAAGAAAATTCATTGATTGGCTCTTCTAATCTAGTACTCTTTTTAGTTATTGGTTCCATTAAAGAAACCCCATCAATTTCTTGAATTCCTCTTTGTCTTAGACCCCTAGATAAGTCAGATGTTTTAACTTGACCACCAATTATTAATAATTCCCTACTTTCAATATGACTTCCTGCAACACCGGTCATCGCATTTGTAACTCCTGGACCAGCAGTAACTAGGCAAAAGGCTTTCCCAGATAACTTCTTCTTTTTTGCGGTTAAATTAAAGTATTCGCATGCCATTGTTGTAGCAACCTCATGCACAAATGGGATCATAACAAAATCTTTTCTTAAGGAATTTAGAATATGCATTATGTTTCCACCTGCAATAAAAAAACAATGAGTATAACCCTCGTCCTTTAACCACTGCGAAAGCTTATCACTGTAATTATTTTTCATTTTAAAGATGTCGTTCCAAAAATTTATCTAAAGAGGGATAAATGTTTTTACCTGAAAAGGATTTCCATTTATAAAATCCGTCCGAAATAGCAGCGAAGGATATCTCACAATAATTTGCTGCATCAAAATCTTCACGAGTGTCTCCAACATAAACAAACTCTGAATCACTTATAGAAATCTTTTGTTTTATTATTGAAATAATTTTTTTTAAATTATCTTTTTTGTCATATGAGATGTTATAAGTATCTTTGCAAGTTATCATGTTAAACACATCAATTAAACTCATGTCTTTAAGAATATTTTTTGTAGGCATGCTTGGCTTATTTGTGACTATCCCTAGATAAATATTTTTATTTTTTATCCCTTCAAGTTTTTTTAAATCAAATTTCTTTTTATATCCAAGATATCCCTTATTATCATAATGTTTTCTAAAGGATTTTATGAAATTTTCTTTTAAATGAGATTTATCCCCATAAAAATTATTAAAAATTTTATCTATTGGAGGACCAATATTTTTTTTAAAAAGACTCTTTTCAGGAGCCTTCAAGCCAACAATTTTTGATGCATAAGAGAAACTATCAAATAGACCATAGGATGAATCAACTAAGGTGCCATCAACGTCAAAGATAATGCATTTAATCATCCCACAACTTCCATGGAGCATTATTTGATTCATACATATTATTTAAAATATCTTTTTCTCTAATTGTGTCCATTGGCTGCCAAAAGCCATTATGTTTGTATGAATTTAATTGATTTTCGTTTGTTATTGTCTTAAGTGGCATATCCTCCCATGGCATATGATCACCCTCAATATATTTAAATATATCAGTCTCAAGTACAAAAAAACCTCCATTGATCCATGTTTGACCTTTCTTTGGTTTTTCATCGAACTTACGAACATTTCCGTCAGCTTCAATATCGAGAACTCCAAATCTGCCTGGCGGATTGACAGCCGTAACTGTGGCTATTTTTTTTGAATGCTTATGATTTTTAATTACATCTGTAATGTTGATGTCACCAACTCCATCACCGTACGTGAATAAAAAAGTTTCACCATTTGGTATATATTCTTCAATTCTTTTTAATCTACCACCAGTCTGAGTATCTTGACCAGTATCAACGCATTTCACATTCCAGTCTTCAGCATTGTTATCTGAAAGACTAAAGTCATTCTTAGACAATTTAAATTCAATATTTGAATTATGGAGTGCATAATTATAGAAATATTCTTTTATATAATAACCTTTATAACCGCAGCAGATAATGAAGTCTTTTATGCCATGTGATGCATATATTTTCATGATATGCCAAAGTATCGGCTTACCACCTATTTCTACCATAGGTTTCGGCTTATCATAGGTTTCTTCAGATAATCTAGTTCCTAATCCGCCAGCCAAAATAACAGCTTTCATAAGTTTTCCTGTAAAGTCAAAACGAATATTCTAAAGCAATTAACAAAAATATGTAATTTAAATACATACATGACATATTTAATAAATAACAATTTTTGATTTATAATTATCCTATTCAAAAGACTATAAGGATTAAAAATGGATGATTTTATAAGAGTGCCATACGGCTCAACCGTTCATGGAGATGAAGAGATTAATGCCGTTGTTGAAGTTTTAAAAACAACCACTCAAATGTCTAAAAATGTTCGCGAATTTGAAGCGAAAGTAGCTGAAAAGTATGAACATGATTATGGAATAATGGTAAATTCTGGATCTTCTGCTCTTTATTTATCAATGGAGGCACTTAATTTACCTGAAGGTTCTGAAGTTATTACACCCGCTTTGACTTTTGGAACAACTGTTGCCTGTATTGTTAATAGTGGATTAGTACCTGTATTCGTTGATGTCAAAGAAGATACTTATTGTATTGATGAGACAAAAATTGAAGAAAAGATAAATGAAAATACCTCAGCAATTGTAGCGCCAGATTTGATGGGAAACATTTGCGAATGGCCAATTATTAGAGAGATGGCTGATAAATATAATTTAAAAATACTTGTAGATTCAGCAGATACTATTGGCGCCACTTATGATGGAATTTCTACTGGGAGTTATGCCGATATTGCAATTACAAGCTTTTATGGTTCTCATATTATTAATGGGGCCGGAAATGGGGGAATGATAGTTACCTCAGATAAATCGGTAGCAGATAAATGTAGTCTATTAAGATCATGGGGAAGAAGTTCGTCGTTGTTTGTTGAAAGTGAAGCTATTGAAAATAGATTTAATGTTCAATTAGAAGGAATTCAGTATGATGCAAAATTTGTTTTTGAAGAGCTTGGATATCAGCTTGAACCATCTGAGATAAGCGCTGCTTTTGCATTGGTTCAATTTAATAAGCTTGATAAAAACATGGAGTTAAGAAATAAACATTTTGATTCCCATTTAAAGTTTTTATCAAAATATTCTCAGTACTTTTCTCTTCCAAAGCAAAATCCAAAAGCATACACATGTTGGCTTGCATTCCCTATGGTTGTAAAAAAAGATGCTCCTTTTAATAGAACTGATATGCAGATTTTTCTTGAAAAAAGAAATATTCAAACTAGAGTAGTTTTTACTGGGAATGTTCTTCGTCAACCAATGATGAAAAATGTAAAATATGTTGGTAAAGCTGATGATTTTGTAAATGCTGATAGAGTAATGAAACAAGGAATTTTATTAGCTTGTCATCATGGGCTTGATGATGAAATGATTAATCATCTATATCAAAGTATTGATCTATTTGTAGAACAATACACATGATAAGTTTATAAGTGCGTATCTCTGAGAATAATCTAATTTTTGATTTAGATGGAACACTCTTTGACTCTGCACCTGAAATTTTACTTTGCCTTAAAAAAGCTCTTCAGCTTAACAATATTGACATCAAAGACGATTTAAATAAATCAATAATTGGTCCACCTCTCAAAGAAACACTCAAAAATTTAGTTCAAAAAAAAGATACTGTTAAAATAGATAAAATAATTGAAAATTTTATAGAGTTATATGATTCTGATTATTGCTATAAAACTAAACTATACAAAGGAGTTCAAGAAACATTAAAGATTTTAGAAAAGAAAAAAAATTTAATGCTTATTACTAATAAAAGAATTGCTCCAACTGAGAAAATGTTAAAAAATGCAAAAATTAGTGAGCTTTTTGATAACTATTTTTCTGTAGATCCAAATGATCAGTCAAAAAAAGATAAAAGCACGTTGATTTCAAAAACAATTAAAGACTATAAAATTAATCCTAAAAACACTGCATATATTGGAGACACTATGGGAGATTTTCTTGCCTCTAAGAAAAATAATATTAAATTTATCTTTGCAGGTTGGGGATACGGTAAATATGTAAAAGATGCAGACTTGCACCTAAACGATATAAGAGAGATGTTATAAATATTTATTTATTTGTTCGATTGTAAAATCATAAATATCTTTATTTAAAAAGAATTTTTCATACCAAACAGCAGTTTCCTTAATAGTGGTATCAATATCCATCAAAGGTTCCCAATCTAAAATATGATTAGCTTTAGATGAATCTAATCTCAATATTTTCGATTCAGGTAAATTTTCATTAGTCTCAATAACTATATTTGAGTCGCAAGAATTCCAATTTGATATAAATTTATTTGTTAATGTTTCTACATCAATTTCATTTTCCTCTTGAGGACCAAAATTAAATGAGTCAAATATATCTTTTTTATTTGAGTTATAAATTGCTAATTTTAAATAGCCATTTACAACATCAATCACGTGTTGCCATGGCCTAATTGCATTTGGACTTCTTAGAACGATATCTCTTTTATGTTCTATGGATTCAACAATATCAGTTACAATTCTATCCTTTGCCCAATCACCACCACCAATAATATTTCCAGCTCTAGCAGTACACAACTTAAGACTATTAAAAGAGAGGGCATGTGATTTTGTTAAGATTTCTGTACATGCTTTTGATGCACTATAGGGATCCTTTCCTCCCATAGGATCTGATTCAATAAACCTTTCTCCAAATTCATTATTTTCATAACATTTATCTGTTGTAATACAAATAAAATTCACATTTGTATCTAAATTTTTACAACTTTCAAGGACATTCAAGGTACCAATAACATTTGTATTGAAAGTCTCGATAGTCTTCTCATAACTCTCTCTAACTAATGGTTGTGCAGCTAAATGAAATACGATGTCTGGAGAAATTTCTTTTATAGCAGAATTTAATTTATTAAATTTGCAGATATCAATATATTTTTGATTTATTTTATTTTCAAGATTTAATAACTTGAATAAGCTTGGTGAAGTGTTTGGTTCTAGACTAATTCCATATAAGGAAGCACCCATTTCGTGAAGCGCGACTGAAAGCCATGAGCCTACGAACCCAGATGATCCAGTAATAAGTATCTTTTTATTTTTATAGAAGTTTTGCAAAATTTTTAACTACTTTTTTTAATTATCAAAAACAACTTAATATAAGTTTTAGAAAATTTAATTCAATGCTTTAAATCTTTTATTTGATTTATTATATATTATTCTTTATCACAACTATTCAATTAGCATAAATATAATTTTTCTAAAACATATATAATATGATTATTTCTCAATGTCTTTAT
>CEOF01012379.1_pt1 | contig 12669 bp, 11 predicted proteins | sample 361311 | NCBI WGS metagenome assembly CEOF01 (sample SAMEA2619667, study PRJEB7988) | marine metagenome | biome: marine biome (ENVO:00000447); feature: surface water layer (ENVO:00002042); material: "saline water (ENVO:00002010), including plankton (ENVO:xxxxxxxx)" | depth 5 m
AAATATTTATATGGATACTATATACGTACAACATATATTAAATAATGTAAAAAACCCTGAGTATTTTATTATAACTTTATAAATAATATTTTTATTGTTAACTTTGCTTAGCTCATAATTTAAGTAATTACAATTAATAAACTTTTTTCTTTAAAAATACCTTAATAGTATTTATTAGTAATCTTAAATATTGTATGTATATTTACTTAAATGGATATTTGAAATTTTTTTAACTCAGATATTCAATTTATTTAATAGATTCAATTAGATTGAGATAACATTAAAATGATAATTTTACTTTCGCCCGCAAAAACACTTGATTATGAAAAATTGGAAACCAATACTTTATACACAATTCCTTTGCTCTTGGAAAAATCAAAAATTCTTATCAATGATCTGAAAAAAAAGAAACCTAGTGAAATATCAAAACTTATGAATATAAGTGACAAACTATCATCATTAAATAGCGAAAGATATAAGTCTTGGAAAGGGCTTAAAGAGAAATCTAAAAATTCAAAAGAAGCAATATTTGTCTTCAAAGGAGATGTTTACCAAGGTTTGGATATTGAAAGTTTTGAGAAAAAAGATCTCGAATATTCCCAAAATCATTTAAGGCTAATATCAGGTTTATACGGTTTGCTTAAACCACTAGATATTATTGAGCCATATAGACTAGAGATGGGAACAAAATTGAAAACCAGCAAAGGTAAAAATTTATATGAATTTTGGGATAAAGAGATTTCTGATCAATTAGTTAAAGATCTAGAATCTTTAAAATCAAATACAATTATAAATTTAGCATCAAATGAATATTTTAATTCTGTTAAGGTTCTTGAAAAAACAACTAATGTTATATCTCCAGTATTTAAGGATTTCTCAAAAGATAAATATAAAATTATAAGTTTTTATGCAAAAAAGGCTAGGGGCCTTATGGCTGCGTGGATATTGAAAAATAAAATTAAAAAAGAAAAAATTAGAGATTTCAATATTGATGGTTATTATTATTCAAAAGAAGACTCGTCAGAAAACTCCCCTGTCTTCTTAAGAGATTAATTGAAGCTTTGATGGTAATTTTTAATAATTTCTTCAAACATCACACAATAAGATTTCTAATAATCTTTTCGATAATTTCAGGATATTTAGTTGATCATTTTAACCTTTGGAATAAATGGCCTTTATTTATATTAGTAATTTTTTTAGCACCTTTTTACGAGTGGTATGCGCATAAATTTATATTACATAAGCAATTAAATGAAAAAGATAACTGGTTAAAAAAATTTCAAATTAAGCTTCATCATGGCCATCATGCTGACCCTGATAATCTCGATCTACAATTTGCTCCATTCCTAGCAATTATTATCTTATTTATTCAAACTTATCTTTTTTATTCGATCATTTTGTTAAGTTTTAAAAATGCATTAGTCCCTATTTTTTCAACATTTATTTATTATCTTTTTTATGAATGGATTCATTTAGCTCATCATTCTAAAAATTATAAACCATTAACAAATATCGGGAAAAGATTGAAAGAAGCTCATATGCAGCATCATTTTCATAATGAAAATTTTAATTGGGGTATCACTAATCTTTTAGCTGATTATGTATTGGGAACATTTAAAACTTCTAAAAATATTGTTAAAAGTTCAACCACCAAAACAATTGCTGGTTATACAAAAGATCTACATTAATAATTAATATTTTTTGTTGAGGTATTTTCTTACTTGCCCTATAAGAGTTTATCAGTGGGGCCATAGCTCAGTTGGGAGAGCGTCTGGTTTGCAACCAGAAGGTCGTCGGTTCGATCCCGTCTGGCTCCACCAATTTAAAAAAATTTTTAATGAACTGATTGCAACTCTTTATTGAGTGATTTTCTTCCAAAAAAGAAAATAGTAAATGATAGAGGGCCAAAAATTAAGAAGGTGTAACTTAGTGCTAAATTAATAGACATATCACTTTGAAAAATAACACTTGTGAAAAAAGGTACGACCGTAGGACCTAAACTTAATCCAACAATATTCATAATAAAAACATATAAGCCCGAAACGGAGCCCCTGTAATTCTGTGGCGTCATTTTCTGAAGGCCAGATGCAAAACATGCCATTGGTAAAGTAATAAAAAAACTAATAATAAACATTCCATAAAGTACCAATTTTTCCGAAACAAATGAGAATGTTAACGCAGGAATAACTGCAAGTGCTAAAGCAGAAATAAGAAAAACTGAGTGTGTTGAGTTTTTGATACCCTTTGTTTCAAGAAATCTCTCTAATACTGGACCAGAAAGAACTCCTAATGAACCAGATATAAGTGTTACTATTCCAAAAAGGTAACCAACTCTTGATAAATCCCAGCCATGAATTCTAGCTATATATGTAGGTACCCAAGCTTGAAAAGTATAAAGAAGAACAACTATAAATGAGGCAGCAATCATTAAGGTAAAGTAGGCAGAAAATTTACTTTTAATATAGGCAATAACATCGATAAAAGATTCGTCCTTTTGTTTTTCTTTATTAATAATTCCTTTTCTTTCTGGATCTGAAAGAAATGCTAGACCAAGTGATAAAATAAATCCAGGAATAGCAATAAGTATAAAAATCATTTGCCATGGTTGAAGAATAATACCAAAAATTTCTACTGGAACTGTGTAAAGTTGAATAATCAATCCTCCAAAAAGAAGGGCTAAGCCCTGACCAATATATGGACCCATTAAATAAAAACTCATTGGAAAGGCTCTTTCTTCAGGACGAAATAAATCTGCAATAATAGACCACGAGGCTGGGGTTACCGCTGCTTCACCAGCACCAACACCTGCACGAGAGACAAAAAGACTATAATAGTCGCTCGAAAATCCGTGGGCAGCTGTTGCCAAACTCCAAAGGAGTATTCCTCCAATCAAAACAACAATTCTATTGAATTTGTCAACCATCCTTCCAACAGGTAAGCTAAAAAGAATGTAACTTATCATAAAACCAGGACCTAGAATTTGACCCATTTGAATATCTGAAAGATCTAAATCTGTTCTAATGGGGTCAATGAGAAGATTAATCATAGCCCTATCAATAAAAGACACAGTATAGGTTACTAATAAAAGCGTAGTTAGAAACCATGCATATTTTTTACTTGGCCATAATGATAAATCAGACATTTTTCCTCTAAAATAAAAACCCGCTAAAAATATAGCGGGCTTTATTGTAACTTCAAGTAGCTAAATAATTATATTAAAATCTATTTAGCTTCCCAACTTTTTACTAAACTATATAGTGAAGTATTCATTACTTTTCTAAATTTTTTGGCTCTCTTGAGATAATTTTTTCCTTCGGGACTTGATAAGGAACCATTTAAATTAGAGAGAACTCCCTCAAGAGATGAGGAGCTTATTGCTACATAATGCGTTCTTCCTTTAATGCCCGTAAATGTTTCAGAAAAAATTATCATACTTCCATCAATAGAAGAATTTTCCATCATTTTTGTTACTTCAGCAACAAAAGTATTGGCATCTTTTGCATGTATATCAATTATTGCACCGATCCTATTAGTTTCTTGATTACCAAAAGCTGCTACCGGTGTACCTGCACCATTCATAACCCATGTAACTGTTGAATTCATAGTTTCAAGCATCTGTAAACCTTCGCTTGATGACTGCACAATAGAATTTGTTTTTTCATAAGCATTAGGGCTTTCGTGTTCGCCAACCATACAGTGAGTAAAATTATATTCGCCATTTAATTCAAAAGCGTAAAGACGATGAGTTGATATCCCTTTTGAGGCCGAGGAATTATAAAATGCATCAAAAGCTCCTACAAAATTATTCCCACTTTCTAAACTTGATGCATTAAAACAATAATAAGCATGCATTGGTGCCGCATTTAACTGTGTTAAGACTAGAAAAGGTAGTGAAAGTAGAGTTAGTAAATATTTCTTCATTTTTTTCTCCATTTTTTATTAATTAGTTATTTGGATCATTAAGAACTTTTTCAATCATAAATCCGTCACCCAAGCAGGTAGCAAAGTTTTGATTGTAATCTCTATAAGACTTCCATCCACCATCTGATTGATCCTGTTGATATATTTGAGCTGACTCAATATCAGGATATACAGCAAGATGGGCAAAATCTCCTGGAGCCTCTTCCATACCAATTCTTGGATAGACATTAGCCCAACCGATTAAGCCTCTTGGATTTTCTTTAAGATCAGCAGCTCGTTTTGCATGCTCTTCAAGTAAGTCTTCATAGCTGACACCATCATTTAAAGAACACCAATTCCAGGAAACAATTCTATCATTGTCCTCAGCAAGAGCTTTTTCATTTAAATAGTTCGGTACTACAGCAGACATTTTAACTTCGCAATTAGCAAGTTTTTGCCATTTTTCATTTAACTTTTGACCAGATTTTGTACCAAGCCATTTATCCCATCCTATTCCTGAGTTTATGTGGGAAGTGTTAAGCAATTCAACAAAATCATAACCTGATCTTATAAATGAATTCTGAGGATAAAGTGGTGTTTGACGAGCAAAAAAAACTTCAACATCGTTTTTTTTAGCCCACTTAAAATATTCATTTACCATTGAGTCATAATCACTCATAGTCACTCCTTCATTTAGTTTACAAAGCTGGATTTGTAAATTTGATGGCCCCATATGATCATCAGCTAGAGAATTACCTGAAACTGAATAAGTTAAAATAAATGTTAAAAGAATTAATATTATTTTTTTCATTTTTATCTCCTTTATTAATATTAGTTTTCAGGAAAGTTAAGAACTTCTTCAGAATATAATTCTTCTCCACCACAACTGGCATAATTATCAGTATAATCGTAATAACCTTCCCAGCCACCTGCAGCAAAAGCCTCCTTATATTCCATAAAGGATTCAACATCATCGTAAATACCTAAATGAACAAAATCGCCAGGTGCTTGAGCGCCACCGGTAACAGGAGCTACTATAACCCAACCACTAAGACCAATATTATCTTTTTTAAGCTCTTCAACCATCATTTGATGCCTTGCTTGTAAATCTTCTAATGAAACACCATCTTTTCTCGAACACCAATTCCAACTCACAACACGATCATCATCAGACTCAAGAGCCTTTTGGTCTAAAAATTGAGGATAGGCATGGCCCCACTTAACATAACAATCTGCAGCTTCTTGCCATTTTTTAGCTAATTTTTGACCATCTTTAGTTCCAAGCCATAAATCCCAAGCCTTACCTGTTGTATTATGTGGACCAGCTAAAATTTCTTGAAAATCAAATCCTCTATCAGATACGAAATTATCATGTGGAAACAAAGGCATCTGTCGTGATACAAAAACCTCTACATCATTTTTCTTTGACCACTTGATGTAATTATTAACTGCATCAGAATAATCTTCCATTGATGAACCATCATTTAATTTACAAAAATTTACCTGAAAATTGAAATATGTCATATCAGTGTGATCATCAGCTTTCAAATTTGTGGTTGATGAAATCAAAGTTAGTATAGCTAAAAAGCCAATAAATATTCTACTCATAATCTTCTCCCATAATAATTAATAATAATAATGAGAGAATGGTCGGTTAGAAAAAATACAAAAGAAAGTTAAAAAAAGAATTATTAACTATATGTTATATTTTTTCTGTAAAACTTATACATAATATTGTGAGTAATGGGGATAACTAATAAATTTGCGAAAAATAAAAAATTTAAAATGTAAATATAGATAATTTATAAAATTAATAATGTAAGCAAAATATCTTCAGAATTACTGCGAATGATATTCCTTTAGTCTTTGCTCCATATCATTTGGATAAGTCCAATCGTCACCCATTACTTTTTCAACTCTTAGCTCTTTACGAATTTTATTAAGGCCAATAATCTTATCAACCTCTTGATGCCAATGATAAATTCTCGCTTCCTGATAACTTAAGGGAACTCCATCAAAAGCATATGAGTCAACTGCCTTTTGAATCCAACTTCCAAATTGAAGGTCCTCATCAAGAACATCATTAAAACCTTTAATTTGAGAGTCCCAAATTTCTGGTCTATCGCCTTCGCCCCAACTTGGTGCTATCCACATTACCTCAAAAATAGTTTCATTAATACTTTTAGGCCACCATAACAAAATTGGAAAACCTCTCTCAGACATTGGTGAAACTAGATTAGGCATTAAATTATATGATTGTGTACAAGTCCTAGCAATATATCCAGCTGTTTCAATTTCTGGTCTTGGGTCATTAGTATTTGGATCCATACCAAGTTTTTTTGAACCTTTTGGCAATGGATGATAACTCGTTGAATTAGGATCTGAATCTTTACTATTCCCATAAATTGGTAAATCTGGATAAGACCTACTTGGTGCAACCATCCTTCCGTGACCATGCTTATAAAATGTATTTACATTGCCTTTATAGTCTAAACCCACGTGGACAGTTTCTGGATGTATGGATTGGACATGATAAACTTCCATATTTGCTTCCATAGCTATTTTCCAATTACATTTAACATTATAAGTATATTGATCAACCAAACGAAGGGAGCCAAGTTGAAATTCCTTAAACTCATCATAAATTGGTCCTAAACTATCTTTTAAAGATATTGAGTCTAAATCAAAATTTATAAAAATTAGGTTACCCAATAATTCAATTTTTATTTTATGAAGACTTCGGCAATTATCATCAAAATCAACAAAGTCTTGAGGATCTCTTTTTCCAATTAAATCACCATCAAAGTTGTAATTCCAGCCGTGATAGCCGCATATTAAACTTTTTGCTTTTCCATATTCTTCTCTAACTATTGCAGCCCCCCTATGGCGACACATATTATAAAAAGCTGTAACCTCTTCTTTATTTTTTCTTACTATTATAACTGGTTGACCTGTTTTTTCCCAGAGCTTATAGCTACCAATCTCTGAAATTTCATCAAGATGTCCAGCAAGTAGCCAGGTTTTTTTCCAAAGGTTTTCTTTTTCAAGTTCAAAAAATTCTTCATCAGTATACCTTTTACCAGGCAGGTCTGGTAGTTTTGGAAAATTAGCAGGAGGAGACTTTCTATTTCTTTCATACTCAATTAAATCTCTAAGTTTATCAACTTGAACTTGTTCCATAAATAACCTCTAAATATTCATTCAACTATAACTATTTAAAACTAAACAATCGTTCCACTTTTTATATCAGTATAATTACTATTTTCATAAACTATAGAACCATTCACTATTACGGCTTCATAACCTTTTGAGTAACGCATATAACGACTTGCTTCCCCAGGAAAATCATTTACAAAGGCCTCATCAGATATTCCAACTTTGTTGATATCAAATAAGACTAAATCAGCTGCTTTCCCTTTTTTTATTTCACCTCGATCAAAAAGACCCCAATCATCCGCTACTTCTTTAGTCATTCTGTGGACAGCAGTTGATAAAGATATTTTCTCAGTTTCTCTAACATAATGTTCTAAAAGGTGAGTTGTATCACCTGTGCCACAAAATTGGGTTATGTGTGCCCCTGCATCAGAAGCTCCAAAATGACATAATTCATTCATAATGAGATAAGAAACAGATTCCTTATCAGAATTTATAACATCCATTAATTGAAATTCAGTTTTTAGATCATCTTCTAGGGCTATATCCAAAATAACCTGACCAATTTCTTTTTTTTCAGACTTTGCAATTTCAGCTAAATATTTTCCTGAATATTTCTTATTTTTATCTGAATAAACCTCACCAACCTTTAACATAGGAATAGCAGCACTCATACCCTGGGCATTTTTAGCTTCTTCTATTAAGATTTTTTGGTTTTCTTTATCAGCAAAAGCATACCTTCTTTGCTCTAAGGATAAATCCATAGTAGCCTTCCAAGTAGGCATTCCAAATAAAAGCATACTTGTTTCGGAGAGCCTCATATTTAAATCAAAGCAGCGTGGCATTGTTTGACCAAAAACTTTTGCACCCCTATCTCTCTCCATCTGAAGAGCTTCCATTATCTTCTCTGCCTTAGGAGCATCAGGAGTAGATAAGACTGGTTGGAATGTACACATAATTCCTGTTTCTAAACTTATATCTCCTAACTCTTTAATATTTTCTAATTGAGTATTCATATCAATAAAATATGGAACTACCTGCCATACCCCTCTGCCAGTTTTTGTAGCAGCTTTAGCAAGCGCAATTTTTTCCTTTTTACAAGAAAATCTACTTGGAACAGGATCAAAATTCTCGTCTACGTCTACATAAGATGAGGAAACACCGAGCGCCCCCTGTTCCATGGCCATCTTAACTATATCAACCATTTGCTTAATTTCATCATCAGTAGCTTTTCTTTTTTGACTATCCTCACCCATAACATATAAACGAACGGCTGAATGACCAATTAAAGCCCCAACATTTATACCAAGTCCTGGCTTAATATGATCTAAATACTCACCAAAAGTTTCCCAAGAAAAAGGTACAGCGGCTTCAAAGGTTGGCTTTTTAATATCCTCAATTACCTGAAACATAGAAATAATTTTGCTTTCTCCACCATCCCTTATAGGAGCAAGAGATAAAGAACAATTACCTGTTACAACTGTGGTCACACCATGTTCAATTGAGGGGGTTGCATATCCATCCCAGCATAACTGAGGATCAAAATGGGTATGAATGTCAATAAAACCAGGAGATAAAACTAATCCTTTAGCATCAATTTCTTTATCATAATCGTTTTTAATAGTTCCAATTTCATGAATAAGACCATCTTTTACTGCAACATCTCCATAATATGGTTCTTTTCCAGTTCCATCAACAATTGTTGCATTTCGAATTACTAATGAATTATTTGACATATAAAACTCCCAATCACTTATCGTGTAATGTATATTTTCCTAGATAAAAAAAATTGTCTAGGATTTTTATAAAAAAATTGTAAGGTATAAAAATGTATACCTCAAAAAAACCAATAATACAGATAGCTTATGCAGTTAAAGATGTTGAGAAAGCTGCATCTTTTTGGTCAAAAAAATTTAATATCGGACCATTTTATATAAATGAACATATTCAAATTTCAAATACATTAGTAAATAAAGAAATAAGTGAATTTGACCATTCATCTGCATACGGCTGGAAAGAAAATATGATGATTGAACTAATATGTGATCATAAAATTAAAGATTCACCAAAAAATAGTAGTCAAAACGGTATCCATCATATTGCTTGGATCGCACCTGATTTTGATAAAGAAAGAAAAATTCTAGAAGAAAATGATTGCATTGAAGTCCTATCAGCAAATGTTGGTCACAGAGATGGGATGAGATTTGCTTGGTTTGACCCTGGTAATGATATAAATCATTTTTATGAAATTTATGAAAAAAGCCAAGAAATTGACAATTTTTATTCATTTCTTCATGAACAGTCAAAAAAATGGGATGGATTTAATCCAGTAAGAGATATAGCAGATATTAACTAAATTTTTATTACCCTAAAATTCTTGCTGTTTCTTTCTCATAAGCCTTCATGTCAAAATAGTCTCTCCAATTACATATTAAGCCATCTTTAAATTCCATAACGCCCATAACCAAAATATCCATCCATTGTCCATTAATTTCAAATCTATCTGTTCTCTCAGTAAGAACAATGCCATCTGTGTTTTCTGCTATGTTATGAACAACCCACTCAATACTCGAGGCCATTTGAATAAATGCCTCTAATGAAGGCCTTATTTCATCCTTACCGCGCTGAGGATCCATTGGTATATTATGATAAAAGCAATCATCTGTCATTGAGGCCATTATTTCTTCAATATCCATGTTATTCCAATGTTCAATAAATTTTAATGCTCTAGTTGTATTATTCATATTATTCCCTCTTTATTTAAATTTATCATAGTAAAATTTTTTCATATTTTATACGTAAATCTTTTTTTTGAACTTTACCCATCGCATTAATAGGCAAATCCTCAACCCAAATAAAAGATTTAGGTATTTTATATCTAGCAATTCGATTTTCTAATATATCTAAAATATTTTTGTCAGAAATTTTTAATTCTTTATTTTCTAAAGTTAAAATAGCAACAGCGGACTCTCCTAGATCTAAATCTTTGACACCTATAACGGCACTTTCTTTAATATTGTCTATACTATTTAAAATTATTTCAATTTCCTTTGGATATATATTATAACCCCCAGAGATAATCATATCACTAACTCTTCCTGATAAAGTAAGCCTACCCTCTTCATCAATTTGACCAATATCTCCAGTTATAAAAAAGCCATCTTCAGTAAATTCTTCTTCTGTTTTTTTTTGCATCCCCCAATAACCTTTAAAGACATTAGGGCCTTTAACTTGAACAATACCTTTTTCACTTGGTGGTAAAATATTATCTTTTTTATTAGTCCTTATTTTAACTCCAGGAAGAGGAAAGCCAACAGTTCCTTCAATTCTTTGACCATCAAGAGGATTAGAAGTGATCATACCTGTTTCAGTCATTCCATATCTTTCCAAAATTGAATGACTTGTTTTTTTCTTAAAATCTATAAAAGTTTTTTCAGTCAAAGGAGCTGAACCAGAAATAAAGAGGCGCATATTTTCATAAGACACACTTTTAAAATTTTCATCGTTAACTAACCTATTGTAATAAGTTGGGACGCCCATCATTACTGATGAATTTTTTAAATTTTCTATAACATCCTCAATATTAAATTTTTCTATAAAAATTATCTTTGAGGCACTCAATAAGGCTATATTTAAAGCAACAAATAAACCATGAACATGAAAAATTGGTAAAGCATGTAAAAGTGTATCCCTATCAGTAAAATTCCAAATTTCTTTTAAAGCAATTGCATTAGACGATAAATTATCATGAGTTATCATAGCCCCTTTAGATTTACCTGTCGTTCCAGAGGTAAATAAAATTGCAGCAATATCGTAACCATTACAATCTTCAAAAATATATGATGGCTTCATTAAAAGAATTTTTTTAAAAAAAGAGTCATCATCGTCTGTACCAATAGTTTCGAAAAAAGGAACACTTAGTTTTGAACAAATTTCTTTATTAGTATCCGAAGAATTAGGGCTGCCAATAAATAATTTTGGCTCAATATTCTCAATAAAATATTCAACTTCATCAGTTTTATAAGATGTATTCAGGGGTGTATAAATTATACCATATCTTAAGCAGCCTAAATACAGTCCGATTGCAGCCAAAGATTTATCAATTTGACAAATCATTCTATCACCCTTTTTTAAACCAATGTTTTTTAGAAAAGATGCAAATTGTGCTGATATTTTATCTAAATCTTTAAAGGAAATTTTTCTCTTATCGGGTATCTCAATGCAGATTTTATTCATCGAGGGCTCAAAGCCATCATACAAAATTTTATATAAATTTTTATTCATTTCAGGAGAGCCTTATTATTAATTGATGGGTATTACTAAACCTTCTCTTCTTGGGTCTGCGCTGCCAATAAATCCATCTTCTTTTTTTACAGCTAAATGAAGACCACTTCTCTTCTTTAAAACCCTAACCGGATGACCTTTGGATTCAAGCTCTGATTTTAAATTCTCTATAACACTATCTTTCTCTAATTCTGTATAATTACCTTTGTTCATATAATGCGGTAGCTCAACAATTTCATCTGGCTCAAGATTCCAGTCAATGATACCCAAAACAGATTTCGTTACATAGTTAATAATACTTGTTCCCCCAGGAGATCCTGTTAAAGCATAAAGCTCGTTATCTTTGAATATGATTGTCGGAGTCATAGATGACATAGGGCGTTTATTAGGCTCTACTCTATTAGCTATTTTTTTTCCATTTATTTCTGGTAGCATAGAAAAATCTGTTAGCTCATTATTCAAAATAAATCCACCCGCCATTAAATGGCTTCCAAAAGGGCCTTCGACTGTTGATGTCATAGAGACAGCATTTCCTTCTTTATCAACAATTACAAAATGACTTGTTGAAGGTTTTGAAATATCAATATTTTTTTCAAAATTTTCATAGCCTTCTGGCATACCCTCTTTAATATCCTCAGAGTAATAATCTTTATTAATTAAATTTCTTCTTTTTTTAATGTATGTATCGTCAAGTAAACCATTAATCGGTACATTAATAAAATCTGAATCACCCATATAATAGGCTCTATCAGCATAAGCAATTCTATTAACCTCAGAGAATAAATGAATCATATCTATAGAATTAGGTTTTAATGACTCTATATTAAAATCTTCAAGTAGTTTTAGCATCATTAACATTGTTAGACCTCCAGATGAAGGTGGCCCCATACTACAAACGTTGTATTTTCTATATTTGCTGCAAAGTGGTTCTCTCCATACAATTTTATAATTTTTCAAATCACTATGTGATAATACCGCTTCTTTATTGTATTTTTTAATTGAATTAATAATTAATTTTGCAGTTTCACCTTCGTAAAAGTCCCTTGAACCTCTTTTTGAGAGCCTTCTTAAAGTTTTAGAATATTCTATATTTTTCAGTTTGTAACCAACTGGAACAGGCTCTTTCTCACCATCTAAATTTTCAATATAATAGAGTGATGCCGCAGGCTCTATTTTTTTTAATGGCCCAAGATAACCTAAAATTGAATTAAGTGCAGGTGAGACAGCAAAGCCATTTTCAGCTAAATTAATTGCATAACTAAAAAGCTCATCCCAGGGTAATTTACCAAATTTTTTATGGGATTCTTCAAGTAATCTTATAACCCCTGGAAC
>CEOF01068005.1_pt1 | contig 12666 bp, 10 predicted proteins | sample 361311 | NCBI WGS metagenome assembly CEOF01 (sample SAMEA2619667, study PRJEB7988) | marine metagenome | biome: marine biome (ENVO:00000447); feature: surface water layer (ENVO:00002042); material: "saline water (ENVO:00002010), including plankton (ENVO:xxxxxxxx)" | depth 5 m
TTTTCGTTATGGGTATTTATCCATCTTTGTTTTTAGATGCGATTCATACGTCAGTGGATAATCTATTAGATCGATATGAATTAGCTCTTGAAACTGCGAAAAGGTAAGAGGTTTTTAGAAATATGTTACCAGCATCTTTGCCAATTTTAATACCAATTTTACCCGAGCTTTTTATGGCATTGAGTTCGATGTTTTTGTTAATGGTAGGCGCCTTTTCTAGCCCAAAGAAAAGTTTCAATTTAGTCGCAAATTTAGGTTATATTGTTGTAATAATTACCATAATTCTTTTGATTAATCTCATAGATAATAATGCAAAGATTTTTGGCAGTGCATTTATTACCGATAACTTTGCAGTTTACATGAAAGTTTTGATTTTATTATCGGTATTGGCGATTATGTTAATTTCTAGGGACTATCTTGTTCTTCATGGTATAGAAAAATTCGAATTTTCGGTTTTGTTTTTGTTATCATCATTAGGGATGATGATGATGATATCAGCAAATGATTTGCTTGCTTTATATTTGGGAATTGAATTGCAAAGCTTGGCTCTATATGTGTTCGCTGCTTTTCATAGAGACAGTTCGCGATCAGCTGAGGCTGGTTTGAAATATTTTATTTTAGGAGCTTTGTCATCAGGTTTGATGCTCTATGGAATGTCCTTAGTTTATGGATTTTCTGGTTCAACTAGCTATGAATCTCTTAGTCTGGTTCTAAATAATCTTAATCCTCAGGGTATATCTCCCGGTCTTGTCATTGGTCTGGTTTTTATATTAGCTGGCTTAGCCTTTAAAATTTCAGCCGTCCCGTTCCATATGTGGACACCCGATGTTTATGAAGGGGCGCCTACCCCTATAACTGCATTTTTCTCAGTTGCGCCAAAAATTGCAGCAATGGGATTGTTGATTAGATTAATGGCAGGGCCATTTGGTTCTTTAGGCTCGCAATGGCAACAAATTATTATTTTTATTTCAATTGCTTCAATGGTGCTTGGAGCATTTGCAGCAATAAACCAGAAAAATATTAAAAGGTTAATGGCATATAGCTCAATTGGTCATGTTGGTTATGCCTTAATAGGTCTAGCTGTTGCTGGTATTGCCTCAAGTTCAACAATGAGTTTGGCTGAAAATGGTATTCTTTCGATACTTGTGTATATGGGTATTTATGTTTTTACTAACATAGGCACATTTTCGTGTATTCTTCTCATGAAAAGAAATGGACGTATGGTTGAAGAAATAAGTGATTTAGCTGGTTTGTCCAAAACAAACCCTGGATTGGCTGTAATTTTATCCATTTTTATGTTTTCTATGGCGGGCATCCCGCCACTTGCTGGTTTTATGGGTAAGTTATATGTTTTTCAAATAGCAATTGAAGCAGAATTGTTTGTTTTGGCATTGATCGGTGTTTTAACCAGTGTAGTCAGTGCATTTTACTACATTAGAATTATAAAAATAATCTACTTTGACGATAGCTCTGAGCCTCTTGATACGGGTATAGCGATGGAAATCAAGTCAGTGCTTATTGTAACGGGAGCCTTCGTGTTGTTTTTTATTTTTTATTCAAATCCCTTAATTACTGCTGCCGAACAGGCGGCTTCCTCTTTATTTATGAAATAGTTTTATGGATAAACCCAACCATAACCAAATTTCTTTTGATTTAGTTAGACTGCATACAGTTTCGAGCACAAATGAAGAATTAAAAATGAGAGCGATTAATGAGAATGCTCCAGAAGGTCTTGCTATTGCATCGACTATTCAAACCTCTGGAAAGGGTAGACATGGACGTGTTTGGGAGTCAGAAGCTGGAAATATGTATTGTTCAGTCCTATTGAGACCTAACTGTGATCTTTCCAGAGCATCGCAATTAGGTTTTTTAGCAGCATTGGCTAGTAGTCAAGCGATTATCAGCTATACTGGAGATCTTCAGAAACTTAATCTCAAGTGGCCAAATGATGTTCTTCTGAACAACAAAAAAGTTGGGGGAGTTCTGTTGGAAACAATAAATAATAAGAATAAAAGTGTCGATTGGGTAATTTTAGGTTGCGGAGTAAACTTACAACAGCATCCCATGCAAACCGCATTTCCTGCGACTAGTGTCATTAGAGAGCTTGGAATAGTGATCGAACCAAAAGAATTCGTTAATTGTTATCTTAATAAATTAATGGAGTGGTATAAGGTTTGGGTAAGCCAAGGGTTTTTTCCCGTTCGTTCAGCGTGGTTAAAAATGGCCTTTAACTTAAATAAGAAATTATTAGTCAAAGCTGGAGATCAAAATATAGTTGGAATTTTTCAAGATTTAGACGAAGAGGGCGCGCTAATAGTTAAAACTATTAATGGATTTAGTAAGGTTAATGCGGGTGAGGTATATTTCCATGACTAATGAGGAGATAGATATATGTTACTCGCAATAGATTCTGGCAATACAAATATAGTTTTTGCCGTTTTTAATGCTGATAACAAGCTTTGTGGTGAGTGGCGTGCAGCTTCTAATGTTAATCGTACTTCAGATGAATTTAGTGTTTGGCTTGAGCAACTAATGAAATTGGATAATATAACTAAAGATTCAATAAAGAACGCAATTATTGGCAATGTGGTTCCAGCTAATCTCTTGAGTCTTCAAAATCTTTGCAGAAATTATTTTGGATGCGAGCCTCTCTTAATTGGTGATGCTAGTATTAATTTAGGAATGGAGTTACGCGTTGATAATCCAAATGAAGTTGGTGCTGATAGAATTTGCAACGCGGTATCGGCATTTTCGACCTATGGGGGTCCGGTTACAGTTATCGATTTTGGAACCGCTACGTCGTTTGATGTTGTTGACATTGATGGCAATTATTTAGGCGGCGTTATAGCTCCCGGCATAAATCTCTCGCTTGAAGCTTTGCATATGGGAGCTGCTCAATTACCGCGTGTGGCAGTCGAGGAAACAAAACATATAATTGGTAAAAATACTGTCTCTGCAATTCAATCAGGTGTTTTTTGGGGCTATGTGAGTATGATTGAGGGATTGAGTGCGAGGGTAAAAGAAGAAATGGGGTGTGATATGCCCATAGTAGCGACTGGTGGTCTAGCTGCCATCTTTACAAAATCTACTAAATCGATAGATCATTGGGATAAAACTCTAACCCTTCGGGGATTACTAGCTATATTTTGTCTAAATGAAAAATAAAATGCTATCTAAGAAATCTACAGATGATGAACTCCTATTCGTTCCCTTAGGTGGAACAGAAGAAATCGGGATGAATTTTAATCTTTATGGCTATGGACCGCCCAATGCACATCAATGGATAATTTTGGATTTGGGTTTAACTTTTGGTGATGATACAATCCCCAGTATCGATTTAATTCTTCCTGATCCTAGTTTTTTATCTGAGGGTAACAAGGATGTACTTGCAATCGTTCTTACACATGGACATGAAGATCATATTGGCGCCGTTCCGTATCTCTGGGAAAAGCTAAAATGTCCTATTTACGCTACTCCTTTTACGGCTTCACTACTTAGGTCAAAACTTCAATTTGAAAACTTAACTAATGTCGTTGAGATAAATGAAATTCAGCTCAATGGTAAGTTTAATCTAGGTCCTTTTTCACTTGAGTTAGTTGCGCTTACTCATTCGATGCCTGAACCAAACGCTTGCTTAATTCGAACGCCTATGGGTTCGCTGTTTCATACCGGGGATTGGAAATTTGATCCAAATCCAGTTATCGGAGAAATAACAAATATCAATAGGTTAACAGAAATTGGAAACGATGGCGTATTAGCTGTTATTGGCGATTCAACTAATTCTTTTGTTAAAGGCGTTTCTGGCTCTGAGGGTGATATTCTTAATGATTTGACTGAAGTCATTGCTTCGTGTGCAGGAAGGGTTGCCGTTGCGTGTTTTGCTTCAAACGTCGCAAGGTTAAAAACGATCTACGATGCAGCTTTAGCTAATGGGAGGGCAGTATGTTTAATTGGACGTTCATTATGGCGCATGAATGCAGCTGCGCGCGAAAATGGATATCTTTCTGCTCTTCCACCTTTTTTGGAGGCTGATCAGATAGAGAATATATCGGCTGATCAAATCTTGTATATTTGCACTGGAAGCCAGGGCGAGCCTCGTGCCGCATTGTCTCGAATTGCCTCTAATGATCATCGGGAAATTAAATTTGTAGAGGGTGATACTGTTATTTTCTCATCGAGAAAAATACCAGGAAACGAGCTATCAATTTCAAGATTAAAGAACAAGTTTATTAAAAACAAGGTTACAATAATTGATGAAGAACAATTTGATATTCATGTCTCTGGTCATCCGGCAGAGGATGAATTAATAAAAATGTATTCTTATTTGAGACCTGAGTTAGTAATTCCAGTGCACGGTGAACCGCGTCACCTATCTAAGCACGCAGAGATTGCAAAGCGTTGCCAGGTTCCAGAGACAATCATCGTCAATAATGGTTCAATGGTAAGGCTTGCGCCTGGAAAAGCCAAAATTATTGATCAAGTGCATGCTGGACGGCTTGCTGTTGATGGGCAACGTATTATTCCAATAGAAAGTCATATTATTAAAGACAGAATGCGTATAATGTATAATGGGGTAATTTTTGTTACCGTGTTGGTGAATGAAAAGAAAAATAGAATTAGAAAGCTTAAAATCACTGCTCATGGTTTAATAGAGGAGGAAGAGTTAGATGAGATTAGTGAGAGTTCATTGAATGAAATTAATTTAAATTTTGCAGAATTAAGCTCTTTTGATATTTTAAATGAGACAAAGATGTCGGAAGCTGTTCGAATTATTATTCGTCGAAAATTTAGAGAGCTTATCGGTAAGAGGCCTATTACGAGTGTTCATATTGTTTAGTATTAATCAAAAGGTGTTTTTATGGGTTGGATAACGTTGTTGGCTATTTATTTTATTATCTGGTGGATTACCCTTTTTATGGTACTCCCATTTGGTATAACGAGACAAACCGATGGAATAGTTGGTCAGGACACGGGAGCGCCTCAATCTCCTAAGATAATATTTAAGATGTTCATAAATACAATTCTGGCCTTTTTCATATGGCTAATTGTATTCATCTGTGATTATTTTGAAATAATAAGCCTTCGTGATTTGGCAAATCTTTAAATTTCATAATATTAAAAATTATTTTGAAGGTAAAATTTTTTGTCTAATTACTGTAACATAGCGACGGGTCACCCAATTCATAGATTATATCATGATACAGAGTATGGGTTTCCAACAACAAATGAGTGTGAGTTGTTTGAAAGATTAACTTTAGAAATTTTTCAAGCTGGTTTGTCATGGTTGATAGTATTGAAGAAACGAGAACAATTAAAAAGGGCGTTTAGAGGTTTTGATGTAAATCACGTATCTAGGTTTACAAAAAGCGATATTGAATTACTGAAAAGTGAGCCTTCAATAATTAGGAATCAATTAAAAATTGAGGCTACAGTGTATAATGCGTCTGTCATTAAGGCTTTTCGGAAATCCCATGGTGGATTCTCAAATTGGCTAATGTCCCAACACCCCAAGAATAGCAAAGAGTGGAGTGTTTTGTTCAAGCAGTACTTTAAGTTTACAGGTGCTGTGGTTGTAAATGAATTTCTGTTAAGCACAGGATATTTGCCCGGAGCACACTCTGAAAATTGCCCTATAGCTTCTATTATTTCTGGCATAAAGCCACCTTGGCAAAATCAGAAAGTCTAGAAAAATTGACTTATTTATTTTTTTATAATGATAAAATTTATCAAGCTCTTATGGTATTGGGAAAGAGCGTAATAATATTTTTTGTGATTTATTTTATTCTTAATGTTAACGCTTTTAAGTTAGCATTAGCTGTTGAAAATAAAATGAGTATATCTGTTTCTGATTGCGAGAAAATTTTAGCAAAGAGAAAAAGGATCAAAGCGGATTATGTGGATGGCATAGACGTTCGAGGAAAGCCAGTTATTGGGGCAGATTTGTCCACCTCGAATAGTATTTTGGATCTCAATGAAGTAAAATTTGACTTATCGATTGATATAGCAAAAAGGTACGGGCTAAGTAATGAGCATTTAGATGCTAAAGCAAGATTAGTTAGGATTGTATTTAAGGGTGGCAACCTCTTTATAAATGGGTATCTTGCATCTAGTGGAGACCAAGATAAACTATATCAAAACTGTAAACGTATTCTAAAGCCCAATTGAAAATTGTATTTAAACACTTACTTCTCTCTCCAACGAAATGTTTATAAGATACGATAATCAAATAACCTGAAAGATGCCAATGAGACTAACAGATTATTTTATACCTACTCTTCGTGAAAGTCCCAAAGAGGCTCAAATTCCTTCGCACTCGTTTATGCTAAGGGCTGGGTTAATTAAACAATCGAGTGCGGGGATATATTCCTGGTTACCCCTGGGTTTAAAAGTTTTAAGAAATATCGAGGAAATTGTGAGATTAGAGATGAATCGAACTGGGTCTCAAGAGATACTAATGCCTACCATTCAGCCGGCTGAAATATGGCGTGAAAGCGGTCGTTATGAGGATTATGGCAAGGAAATGTTGAGGATAGTTGACCGCCATGATCGAGAAATGCTTTATGGCCCAACCAATGAAGAAATGATTACTGATTTATTCCGTTCAACAATTCGTAGCTATAGAGATTTACCAAAGAATTTATATCATCAGCAATGGAAGTTTAGAGATGAAGTTCGACCAAGATTTGGTGTGATGCGTGGCAAAGAATTTCTGATGAAAGATGCTTACTCATTTGATTTAGATCGAGAAGGCGCTATTCGATCATATAATCAAATGTTTGTCGCCTATCTAAGAATTTTTAATCAAATGGGCCTCAAGGCGATACCTATGAAAGCAGAGACTGGTCCCATTGGTGGAGATCTTAGTCATGAATTTCTAGTTTTAGCTGATACTGGTGAGTCCGAGGTTTTTTATCATAAAGATATTTTAAATTTTAAAGTTCCGAATGATGAAATAGATTACTCATCAGAACTGCAAACGATTGTTGATGAATGGACATCTTTGTATGCCGCAACCAGTGAGAAGGCTGATCAAAATGTGCATACAGAGCTAAATGATTCGCTTATGTCAGCAAGAGGAATAGAGGTTGGGCATATTTTTTATTTTGGCACGAAATATTCTAAAGCTATGTCTGCGAGTGTCGCTGACTCTAATGGAAATCTTAGGTATCTAGAAATGGGATCGTATGGAATTGGGGTTTCTCGATTAGTGGGTGCCATTATTGAAGCTAGTCATGATGATAAAGGAATTATTTGGCCCGAGAGCATCGCTCCGTTTAAAGTTGGTATTATAAATCTAAGAAAAGATGATAGTTTATGTGTAAAAGAGTCTGATCTATTATATTCTGCAATAGGTGATGCGGGACTAAGTGTTTTGTATGATGATAGAGATGAAAGCGGGGGAGCAAAATTTGCTAATATGGATTTGATAGGTCTTCCATGGCAAGTGATAGTTGGACCACGAGGCCTTAAGGAAGGTCAAGTAGAAATTAAAAATAGGGCAACTAATCAAAAACAGAGTGTCCCACTAGGTGAGGTACTTAACGTGTTATCAGGACGTTAAAAAAATGGGAATGGCATTTGAGTGGATGATTTCTTTTAGGTATCTTCGTGCGCGGAGGCAAGAAGGATTTATCTCAATTATCGCCTGGTTCTCTCTTTTGGGCATAATGTTGGGTGTCGCTACGCTAATTATTGTGATGTCCGTAATGAATGGATTTAGAGAAGAATTACTCACACGTATTTTAGGCGTTAATGGGCATTTAAGTATTTATGGAGACTCTAAAAAGTTAGTTAAATTTGATGAAATTAAGAATCAAATTATCCAACTCAACGATGTTATTAAAGTCACCCCAATTATTGAGGGTCAGGTCATGGTGTCAGCGAATAAACGTTCAAATGGTGCTGTGGTTAGAGGAATGCGGGAGATTGATATTGAAACACGAACGATTATAAGTGGTAATATTTCTCATGGTTCAATACAAGCAAAGAATAATCGTACATCCGTAATAATTGGTTCACGTATGGCCCAATCACTGGGGGTTAGTGTCGGTGATGAAATTAAATTAATATCACCCGACGGGAATATTACCCCTTTTGGTACTATCCCAAGAATGAAAAATTATAAAGTTTCAGCTATTTTTAATATTGGTATGCATGAATATGATAGTAGCTTTATATTCATGCCCTTAACTGAGGCCCAAATATTTTTTAAATATACGGATTCGATCAGTTATCTTGACGTCATGCTTAGAAAACCCGATCAGGCCACAGATATGGCCGCGCAAATAGATCATCTATTGAGTAATAATTATAGAGTTTTCGATTGGCAGAAAACCAATTCGAGTTTTTTTAATGCAATACAAGTTGAACGTAATGTGATGTTTCTTATTTTAACACTGATCATTATTGTCGCCGCGTTTAATATAATTTCTAGTCTAATAATGCTTGTAAAAGACAAAGGAAAAGATATCGCTATTTTAAGAACGATGGGAGCGACGCGTGGTATGATTATGCGAATATTTTTTATATCAGGGGCAAGCATTGGGGTGACGGGAACCTTAGCCGGTTTTTTATTAGGAATAACCTTTGCGAATAATATTGAACTCATACGACAATTTTTGCAAAGTTTTACGGGTACAGATTTATTTGCAGCAGAAATATATTTCCTCTCTCAATTGCCAGCAATTGTGGATACTTCAGAAGTTCTTTTCGTAGTACTGCTAAGCCTTTTTTTATCTTTTCTTGCTACGTTGTACCCATCCTGGCGTGCATCGAGTTTGGATCCAGTGGAAGCGCTCCGATATGAGTAGGTTAGCGTTAGAATTGCGCGGAATTACTAGATCTTTTCTTCAAGCTGAAGAGGAATTAAATATTCTTAGGGGGATTGATTTAAAAATTGAGTTGGGTGAAATTGTTGCTTTAGTTGGCCCCTCTGGTGCAGGAAAATCGACGTTGTTACAAATAGCCGGATTGTTAGAACGACCAGACACCGGTGATTTATTTGTTAACGAAAAAAAGGTTAATCAACTGAGTGATCAGCAGCGAACAAAAGTACGGAGGGAAGAATTAGGTTTCGTTTATCAAAATCATTGTCTGCTTCCCGAATTTTCGGCTGAGGAGAATGTAATAATTCCTCAAATGCTTATGAGGAAAAAAAGAAAACTGTGCAAGGAACGTGCTAATCAATTAATTGCATTTATGGGTCTTTCAGATCGAATATCGCATCGACCTGCCCAACTTTCTGGAGGGGAGCAGCAAAGAGTTGCAATAGCGCGTGCTTTAGCGAATAGTCCTAATATCATTCTTGCTGATGAACCAACAGGGAATTTAGACCCTGTAACTTCAAATTTGGTTTTTGACTTACTTTTAGATTTAGTGAAAAATGCTAACGTGGGAGCGTTGGTTGCTACGCATAATCGGGAATTGGCGGGTCGAATGGATCGGATTGTGACTCTTGATAATGGAGTTCTTATATGACCTGTAAGTATTATGCATTTAAAGGGTTTAATGTGTAAATAGACCTTATAGGCTTTCAGTTTAGTGTTAACTATCTAATTTTTGGTTTGGGCTTTTCAAAATGTCATTTTCTGATTTTGTTCATTTAAGAGTTCACTCTGGATATTCACTTCTAGAGGGTGCTTTAAAAATTAATGAGTTAGTTAAGCTTGCAAAAGATGATAAAATGCCAGCGATAGCTATTACCGATACGGGCAACTTGTTTGGTGCTTTAGAGTTTTCAAAGCAATGCGCGATAGAGGGAGTCCAGCCAATAATTGGAGTACAACTCGATGTAACACCTCTTATCTTCAATAATGATCAGCAAAGCAAAAATGGGTCTAAAGTTAATTCCCATGATTTACCAGATCAAATTGTTTTATTGGCCAAAAATAATAAAGGGTATAGAAATATACTGAGTTTGGTTAGCAAATATCATCTAGATCCAGACGGTGGAGTGGATCCTAGAATATCCATTGATGATCTTGATAAGTACCGAAGTGGCATTATTGCGCTAACTGGCGGGTGCAAGGGTGGTGTCGGCAAGCTATTAGCTAACGATCAATTTGAAAATGCTGAAAAATTACTATTAAGGTTAGAAAAAATTTTTTCGGAAAATCTTTATTTGGAAATTCAGCGTCATCACTTACCTTTAGAAGATAAAATTGAGGGTTTGATTTTGGATTTAGCCTACAAGCATAACATTCCGATAGTCGCTACTAACGAATGTTTTTTTGCGAGCTCAAAAATGTATTCATCGCATGATGCACTTATGTGTATCGCTGACGGCAATTATGTTGATCAAGTTGACCGAGAACGTTTAACATTAGAACACCGATTTAAATCAACTGAGGAAATGAGAGAATTATTCTCTGATATACCGGAGGCTCTGGATAATACGATTTTAATTGCGCAGCGTTGCCATGTCATGGCAGAAGCACGAGATCCGCTCCTTCCTGCAGCACCCAAAGACAACAAAATTAGTAGTCTGCCTGATAGTGAGGTTTTGGCTGTATTAGCGAAAGACGGTTTAAATAAACGTTTGTCTATTAAAATTAGTAAGCCAGATGACAATCGAATATCAAAGGAGTATTTCGATAGGCTTAATTATGAGATCAATATAATCAATAAAATGGGTTTTTCGGGATATTTTTTAATTGTAGCTGATTTTATACAGTGGGCAAAAAAAAATAAAATTCCAGTGGGGCCTGGTCGTGGTTCTGGGGCTGGTTCACTAGTTGCTTGGGCACTTACTATAACTGACCTCGACCCCTTAAGATTTGGATTGCTTTTTGAACGTTTCCTAAATCCGGAACGAATTTCGATGCCTGATTTTGATATTGACTTCTGTCAGGAACGGCGAGACGAAGTACTTCGCTATGTTCAAGAAAAATATGGAAAAGATCGTGTCGCCCAAATTATAACATTTGGAACGTTACAACCAAGAGCTGCATTAAGAGACGTTGGAAGGGTTTTGCAAATGCCATATTCTCAAGTAGATCGTATTTGTAAATTGGTTCCAAATAACCCAGCTTCACCGGTAACATTGCAACAGGCAATAGATGGTGAACCGGCATTGCTAGGTGAAATTAAGAGTGATGAGGGTGTTGCGAAACTTGTTGGTATAGCAAAAAACTTGGAGGGCCTATATAGGCATGCATCTACTCATGCGGCAGGCGTTGTTATTGGAGATAGGCCGTTAGAAGAATTGGTTCCGCTTTATCGCGATCCACGATCGGAAATGCCGGTTACTCAGTTTTCAATGAAGTTTGTTGAGTCAGCTGGTTTAGTTAAATTTGATTTTTTAGGTTTAAAAACACTAACAGTAATCGCAAAAGCGTTAGCAATAATTGAAGAGAGGGGAAAACTTATTGATCTCGACACTCTTCCCCTCGATGATGATTTAACCTTTAGAATGTTATGTAACGGAGACACAACAGGAGTATTTCAGTTAGAGAGTTCGGGAATGAGGGATATTCTTCAAAATATGAAACCAGATAGTTTTGAGGATATTATTGCTATTGTTGCCTTATATAGGCCTGGGCCTATGGATAATATCCCAAGCTATATTTTGAGAAAACATGGGAAGGAAAGGCCTGATTATTATTACCCAAGTTTGAAGCCCATACTCGAGGAAACTTACGGTATTATGATCTATCAAGAACAGGTTATGCAGATTGCTCAAGAACTTGCAGGATATAGCCTCGGTAGTGCAGACATTTTGCGGCGAGCAATGGGAAAGAAAATTCAATCTGAGATGGATAGTCAACGTAAAATGTTTGTGGATGGTGCTAAGGGAAAAAATGTTCCCGAGATGAAGGCCTCAGAAATATTTGATCAGGTCTCCAAATTCGCGGGTTACGGTTTTAATAAATCTCATGCTGCAGCCTACGCTTTAGTCTCCTATCAAACAGCATTTTTAAAAGCAAATTTTCCGGTAGAATTCATAACAGCACTAATGATGCTAGATATGCAAAATACTGATAAATTATATGCTTTTAAGCAAGAATTAGATCGCCTCGATATTGATTTATTACCCCCCGACATCAACGAGTCGAATATTAATTTTCGAGTTGTCACTTGCGGAGAGGAAAGCAGTATTAGATACGCTCTAGCCGCGATAAAAAACGTTGGCGAGGGGGCCATGAGCGTTCTTATTTCTGAAAGAGAAACGAACGGACCCTATAAAAACCTTGATGATTTTGTTTCACGGCTGGATTCTAAAGCGATAAACAAACGTTCGCTAGAAAACTTGATAACTTGTGGAGCTCTTGACTCTCTGAACCCTAATCGAAAGCAGTTGTATGACAGTATCGGGGAGATTGTTCGTTATTCAAATTTGAAGCAACAAGAACGAGAGAGTAATCAAATTGGATTATTCGGAGATATTGATGAAGAGAAGGTCGCTTTTCCTTTATCTGAGACTAAAGATTGGTCAGAGAATGAGCGTTTAAAAGAGGAGTTTAATGCAGTAGGCTTCTTTCTATCTGCACATCCCTTAGATGGATATACTAATTTTCTAGAAAAATTAAATGTTAGTAATTTTGCTTCTTTACAACGTGGTAGCAAAACTGGTTCTTTGAGACTTGCAGGATTAGTTGTTGCTCTTAAAAAGCGTATCTCAGCAAAGGGCAACAAGTATGCATTTATTCAACTTTCTGATCCCTCAGC
>CEOF01076544.1_pt1 | contig 12665 bp, 9 predicted proteins | sample 361311 | NCBI WGS metagenome assembly CEOF01 (sample SAMEA2619667, study PRJEB7988) | marine metagenome | biome: marine biome (ENVO:00000447); feature: surface water layer (ENVO:00002042); material: "saline water (ENVO:00002010), including plankton (ENVO:xxxxxxxx)" | depth 5 m
ACTTCTTTTCCATCTGAGAATCTTGCCCTAGGATCTATTCTAAATAAAAAAGTCAATGAATCAGATTCTACTTTCCAGTGAGTCGCTAAGGCTGGCTCTAGTTTGAAAGTTTCTGAATCAAATGTTAAAAGTGGCTCATAAATTAAGCTTTCAAGGGCACTATTAAATTGCGATCTAGTTTCTTTACCAAATGCTCTTAATGTATTTGGGAAAACCATATCAGCTAAAAATCTTAGAGTATCACCTTTTACGGCATTTGCATCTCCTGAAATATTTGGAGATAAGTTTGTGGTCCAACCCTGATCCTGAGCAATACTCTCAAAACCAAACCCTCCATCAGCTTTGGAATCAGACAAGGATTGATTTTGCTCTTGATATTTATTTGATGTATCAAACTTTTTATACACCTTCTGATCATCACTATTACAGCCAATAGTAAATAAAATTGCTATAGATATAAAAACTAACTTTAAATTAAATCGCATAATTTCTCCTAAATGTCCTATAATAATATGGAATGGCCTAAACTTAATAATATCTTTTTAATTCTCGAAGATTAAAAACAGATAGAATGATAAGTATTAAATATTTAAATTATTTCAATATTAAAAGGTGATTTTATGAATTTAGTTGAAATTATAAGTAAAATAGATTTAGATGCTGAATGGTTTGGCTTAAGAGAGTATAAGGAAAACACTACATATCATGTTATTAGAGATAAAAATCCATTATCCAATGAAACTTCAATAGACCATGGTATTATGGTTGAGGTACTAAAAAATGGTCAGTTTGGATATTGTGCTACTTCAGATTTATCATTAAGTGGAATTCAGCGCGCGGCTACAACTGCGCAGGAGAGTGCAGAAAGAGCTTCAAAATATTCTGTATTTTCGTTTGAAAGCAATGTCCGTCCGAAATCCAAAGGTGAATATTTAACTCCTATAGAATTACCTTTCGATTCGTTAAGCGCTGGAGAGATAAATGATATTCTTATGAAAGCGAATGATTGGTTACTGAATGATGACAGGATAATGTCTGTTTCAGCTATGGCAATGTTAGTTGAAACAACAATTAACTATGCTTGTTCAAATGGCAGTGACATTCATCAAAAAATTAATATTGTTGGTTCCGATTATTCTGCTACTGCAAAAAATGGTCAAATCATACAAACCAGAACAGATGGAAGGTCTGGCAACCAAATGGGACTTGAAAGATTTAATCAGGATTTAGTTAGAGAAAAATGCAATAAAGTGTCCTCACAAGTTATTGAGCTTATAGAGGCTGAACAATGTCCCACAGGTGAAATGTCTTTGGTTCTAGCACCAGACCAGATGATGTTACAAATTCATGAAAGTATTGGTCATCCATTGGAAATAGATAGAATCCTTGGTGATGAAAGAAATTATGCAGGGTGGAGTTTTGTACAGCTTGAAGATTTTGGTAAGCTGCAATATGGATCTGATTTAATGAACGTTACTTTTGACCCTACTGTCTCAAATGAAATGGCATCATATGGTTTTGATGATGGTGGTTTTAAAGCTAGCAAAGAGCACCTAATTAAGGATGGTATTTTGTTGCGGGGACTAGGAGCGCTTGAAAGTCAAGAAAGGAGTGAAGTCCCAGCTGTAGCAAACTTTAGATCCTGTTCATGGAATCGTGCCCCAATTGATAGAATGGCAAATTTAAATTTAGAGGCTGGAGATTCAAGTTTTGAAGATATTATATCTTCTATAGAGTACGGTGTTTATATGGAAACAAATCGCTCATGGTCGATAGATGACTATAGAAATAAATTTCAATTTGGATCTGAGTATGGAAAATTAATTGAAAATGGAAAAATAACTAAAACTCTAAGAGATCCCAATTACAGAGCAATTACTGTCCCATTTTGGAATAGCCTATCAAAAGTTGGAGATGAATCCACTTTTGAAGTTCATGGCACTCCAAATTGTGGTAAAGGAGAGCCCAATCAGGTAATTAGAGTTGGACATGCATCTCCAATTTGTTTATTTGAAAACATCCAAGTATTTGGTGGAGCATAGGAGAAAATCATGAAAGAATATTTTTTTAAAATATCAGAAAAAGTAATTAATACCTTATCTAATGATGAGCATTTAACTATATCTATAAACGGTGAAAATAGTGAATTCATTCGAATTAATAATGCTAAGGTTAGACAAATTGGAACGGTAGCTGATGCATCGATAGGTATGGAATTAATAAAAAATAATCGTAAAGTTCAAATGTCTTTTACTATTCAAAGAGATATGGAAAAAGATTATAAGATTATAATTGATTATTTAGATGCAATGCGTAAAAACATTCTATCTTTACCCGAAGACCCTCTTTGTGTTTTACCAGAGGATCATGGTTCTTTAGATGAAGAATATACTGGACATCTTTTAAATCCAAAAGAATCAGTTGATGCTTTGTTGCCAGTTATGAGCGGAGTTGACTTAATTGGGATATGGGCTTCCGGAGATGTTTTTGTAGGTAATACAAATAGTGCAGGACAAAAAAATTGGTTTTCTACTGAAACATTTTCGCTTGATTATTCATTGATTAATCCTTTGAAAAAAATGGTTAAAGAAACATATGCTGGAACTCATTGGGATCAAAATGATTACGAATCATTCATTAATTCATCTAAAGAAAAATTATCTATGCTAAATGAAAAATCTAGAAAGATTAAGCCAGGTTCATATCGAACCTATATTGCTTCCGCTGGCGTATCTGATCTTATTGATATGTTTTCTTGGGGTGGAGTAAGTGAAAATTCTATAAGGAAAGGGCGTAGTTCCTTTATTAAAATGAGAGATGAAGGAAAATCACTATCTCCATGTTTTTCCTTAAAAGAAGATTTTTCATCTGGTACTGTACCTCGATTTAATAGCAATGGAGAAATATCAGATATTGAATTGCCCCTTATTATCAATGGAGCATTAAAAAATACTTTAATTTCAACTAGAACGGCTAATGAATACAGTCTTTTGTCTAATTTTGCTTCTCAAGGAGAATACCTTAGATCTCCAGTTATGAAAGAGGGCCTTATTGAAGAACAAGATATTTTAAAAGAGCTTAATACAGGTGTCTACTTATCTAATCTTCATTATCTGAATTGGAGTGATCAACTTGGAGGAAGAGTTACTGGGATGACTAGATATGCTTGTTTTTGGGTTGAAGATGGTGAAATTATATCCCCTATTGATGATATGAGGTTTGATGATACGATATATAATTTCTTTGGAGATAAGTTAGAGTCAGTTACTAGCAAATCAAGATTAAATCCAAGTGTTGGAACATATGGTGGAAGAAATTTAGGGGGAGTTCAATGTCCGGGCATCATTTTAAAATCTTTTGAACTAACTCTTTAATTCAAGTAGTACTATGAAATTAGTACCCATCATTATAATATTTAATACTGTTTTCTCATATTGTGTAACTTTTGAAGTTGATATTTCTAATGCTGAAATTCCAGATGATAATTTTATAGTTCTAATGAATGGCTCATGGAACAGTTGGGGTTGGGGCTATCAGTTGAACGAAAGTGATGATGCTAATATTTATACTGGTACATTCTGTGGATTTGATAATGGAGAATATCAGTACATTCATTCTATTACTGGTGATTTTGACTCGTGGTCAGGATGGGGTTTAATTGGAAATCCACCTTTAGCTTCAGATTGTGATTTTAATCCTAATGATAGTTATCAAAACTATGGATTTGTAATAAATGGAAGTGATTTAGTAAATCAATTAAATTCATGGAATTGCTGTGGTATAAATGAATGTTCAGATTGGGATGGATGTAATTCTGGAGCGCTACAAACTGATCAATCATATTTATATGGAAGATTTGAAGTGAGAATGAAGTCCGCAGATGGAGATGGACTAGTAAGTTCATTTTTTACTTATAATACTAATTGGGATCCTGGATTAGGTAATCTAAATTGGAATGAAATTGATATTGAAATGACAGGAAACCGTGATAGTACTGTACAATTTACAACTCATCATCCAGGAACCCCAAATTCATGGTCATATGGTGAGATAATAGATGTTGATTTTAATCCCCATGAAAGTTTTCATGATTACGCATTTGAATGGACTCCAGATTATATATCATGGTTTGTAGATGGAGATGAAGTTTATTCACAGGGGATATCTATTGTCGATGATATGAATTTTTCTCAAAAAATTATGATGAATTTATGGCCAGCTATTTGGGAAAGTTGGGTTGGAGTATGGGATGAAAACGATATTCCAAAACATGCTTATTATGACTATGTTAAATATTATAGTTATAATCCAGGAGAAGGCGATTATGGTACTGATAATAATTTTTCATTATTATGGGAAGATGACTTTAATCAATTTAATCAAAATATTTGGCAAGATAACTCCAGCGGATCGTTTAATGGAAATCTATGTTCATTTAATCCTCAAAATACAAACTATTATAATGGATACTTAATATTAAGCTTAACTGATATTAACGATGATCTTAATTGCAATGAAGTTAACGGTGATTTTAATTATGACAATAGTTTAGATGTAATTGACCTTGTGACAGTAGTTAGCCATATATTATCACCAACGACAATAGAATTATGTCAATTTTTAGCTATAGATCATGATAGTAATGAATCTGTAGATGTTTTGGATATCATTCATTTTTTAAATGAAATTATTGGTAGCTAAGCTAAGCCAGATTGACCAGATATTTTATTAAAGTTAACGTCAAAATTTGATATGGCAATTTTCCATTTATCTTTATGAGTTTTAGAGAAAATTAAATCTTTTGAACTTGGCATGATAATCCAATCTCCATTATCAAGTTCTTGCTCAAGCTGTCCCGCATCCCATCCTGAATAGCCCATGATTAATCTAAACTGATTTGGCCCATTGCCGCTTTTAATATCATTAATTATATCTTTACTGTATGATAATCCTGCAGTGTTTTCAATTATCATTGTTTCATTTTTTTTATAACTACAATCATGAAGAATAAAGCCTTTTTCGGGTGATACGGGACCACCATAATACACATTATAATTTTCATTAATATTTTGTAATCCAAAATCTTTTAAAATATCTTGATTTTGATTTCCTTTTAATGGCTTATTAATTATAAGTCCCATTGTTCCTTCTTCATTATGCTCACAAATATATATAAGGCTTTGACCAAATATTGGATCATGGTTTAAATGTGGCATATTAATTAAAAATGAATTTGAAAGATTTTTCATACTTTAATTCTACAATTTGTTGTTAAAATATTAAAGAAAAATATTAAGTTCTAATATGAAAACTATATTTAAAGTAATGATGTTATATTTCTTCTTTTCTTGTGCTGTCCAAGGTCCAATTCCAGGTGGTGAAGTTGATGAGTCAGGTCCAAGACTTATTAAAATATTTCCTGAAAATTTTTCTAATGATTTATTAGATGAGCAAAATATTATATTATATTTTGATGAACCAATTAACCCAAACACTTTAAAAAATTCATTTCAAATTTCCAATAGTGAATTTAATGTTAAAGCTATAGGTAAAAAAATTATCATTAGACCTAAAAATAAGTGGGATATAAAAAAAGCTTTGAATATTAATGTTAATCGAAGTTTATCTGATTACTACAATAATTCTATGGACACTCCATTAAGTATATATTTTTCATTTGGCTTTGACATCCCAAGAGGATCTGTTGTCGGAAAACTTTTGGAATTTAGCAATTTGTATAACCAAAACTCTAACCGTGCTTCTAAATCAGATTTATATGAAGTGGGTTTGTATAAATTAATTAATAATGACAAGGTTCTAATTTCAAAGACCCAAACAGATATAGAATTAAATTTCAGTTTTAATGCATTGGAAGATGGAAATTATTTTATTATTGCCGTACAAAACAGTATTAAAAACCCACCAGATGATTTTATTAAAAATAAGTTTTCAGTTTATAATAAGAATATTGAGATTGATAAAAATAATCTTAAATATGATATTAAATTGAATATTGGACTCCCGGTATCAAAAAATGAAATTTCTGCAATGAATTTCATTAATAAATATTATGTTAAGTATGATTTAAGTGATGGTTCTCACTTATTTGGAATTATTGATACCGTATACAATAATTTTGATATGGATTTTTCTGATATAACTCTTTCTTCTCAATTAGAATTAGAAAATGAGTTTGAAAAATATTTAACTAATTCATTTGATTATGTAATACCTGAAATAAATGATACAATTAATCCTAAAATAATTTCTTGTGAATTCAATGATTCATTTTTGTCCGTTTATGTTTCAGAGCCTTTAGTAGAATTTTACTCAGACAGTATATTTTATCAAAGTTCTAATGATTCAATAAATAAATTTATATCTGGTACTTTTTATGAAATAAATTCTAATCCATTAAATAAATCAATAATTAATATTCCATTCTCATTAGAATATGAAAATATTTCTCATATTTATTTTATAGGTAGATACATTAAGGATTTATCAAACAATTACATGGATGACTCTTTTCTAGATTTAAAATCATGTACGGGAAAATCAAATTTAAAGAATGATGATCATTATCAAGGAGGAGACTTGTCTGGTTCAGTCTATACATCTCATGATAATCAATTAGTTGCTATTGCTTATAATAAAGAAACTGGTAAATCATGGGAAACATTAATTTTAGATAATAAATACTCTTTCTTGAATATTCCAGCTGGAGAATATTTTTTACAAATATACGAACAATATAATACTGATTCTAATAAGGTTTCTTTAAGATTTTTCCCTGGAAGTTGGACTCCATTTATTCCTTCATCTGATTTTTCAGATTATATAGGCCCTATTGAAGTAAGAAAAAATTGGAAGATTAATGGCGTTGATATTAACTTTGAATAACTTGAAATTAAATTATGAAAACATCAAAAAATTTAAGAACTACATATAACGAATTAAAGGAAGTCTTTGAAAAGCTAAACTATAAAGTAGTTTTAGATAAGGGGAATTTTAATACAGGTTATTGTTTGTTGGAACATGAAAAAATTATAGTTGTTAACAAAAATAAGCCATACGAGAACCGAGTTAAGATTTTATCATCCATTCTTTCAAAAATCGACACAGATGACATATATTTAAAACCTAAAATTCGTGAGTTAATGATTAGTTATAATAACTAAATCATTAAATTAAATAAAAATATAAAATTACTTTTTTCATTTTTGAATAAGGTAGTATATTCGTTGACTAATTTAATTCCGGTATAGCTCAGTTGGTTAGAGCAACGGACTGTTAATCCGTGTGTCCCTGGTTCGAGTCCAGGTACCGGAGCCAAAAAACCCTTGAATAATCAAGGGTTTTTTTTTCTCTAAAAGATTGGGGCCCCTATATAAGAGGCCCCTAGAAAAAGCAAGATGAGGAGGAGATTAGAGAATTAACGGATGATTCTTGCTCTTCCTAAATCAGCTTAATTTATTAAATATAATCAATCAGAAACAAAATAAATTTAATTTCTCCTCAGTTATTTTTTTAAATTTTAAAGAGATTCTTTATTTTAATCCAAAATTATGTAAATTTGAGAACATAGAAGGAGTCATGATATTATTTTATTAATTCAGATATTTTTTGTTTCATTTATCTTATTCTCTCAGGAAGTATACGATGGATATACTCTTTTTACTCCAATAACTGAGGGGCCAAGTGGAGGAGGAGATAATTATACAAGATTAATTGACAATCATGGAAATATTATAAATCAGTGGAACCATGAGTCTTGTGCAGCTACTACTGCTTACTTATTAGAAGATGGATCATTGATATGTCCAATGAAAGTTGAAAATCCTTTTATGGTTGGAGCAGCTTATGGTGGAAAAATAGTAAAATATAATTGGATTGGTGATATAATATGGGAGTATTCATATTCAGACACGAACCATCTTCAGCATCATGATATAGAACCAATGCCCAATGGAAATATTTTATTATTATCTTGGGATCGTAGAACCTATCTTGAAGCAATTAATGCAGGTAGAGAAAATATAGAAAGTGATATATGGCCAGATAAAATTATTGAAGTTGATCTAATAGGAAATAATGAAATTAATATTGTTTGGGAGTGGACATTTTGGGATCATTTAATTCAAGATTTCGATTCTACCTTATCTAATTACGGTGTTATTTCAGATCATCCTGAACTACTTGATATTAATTTAGTAAGTCTTGACCTCGCAGCCTTAGGATATTCAGATTGGACACACTCAAATTCTATTGATTACAATGAAGAATTAGATCAAATTTTAATTTCTTCTCGAAATATGCATGAAATATATATAATTGATCACAGCACAACTACAGAACAGGCTGCAAGTCATTCAGGAGGAAATAGTGGCATGGGGGGTGATCTACTATATAGGTGGGGTAATCCTATGAATTATAATCGTGGAAATCAGCAAAATAGAATGCTTATTGGACAACATGATGCAAATTGGATTGAAAATGGTTTTCCTGGGGAGGGTAGTATTTTAATATATAATAATGGATCTATTACTAGTTTCGGACAAGATTTCACACAATCTTCTGTCGTTCAAATTGAACCGCCTAGTTATGAAAACGGTATTTATGAAATTGATGAAGTGCATTCATATTATCCACTTGATTATAATTGGAGTTATACAGACGACTTTTTTTCTCATATAATGTCTGGCGCTAGAAGATTAGAAAATGGGAATACACTGATTATTCCTGCGACTGAAAATAAAATTTTTGAAATAAATTTAGAAGGGGATATTGTTTGGGAGTATTTACATAACGAGACTGGTCATAATTCAATTTCAAAAGCATTTAAATATCCTTTAGATTATCTAAGATCGGGTAGTTTGTTATTAGGAGACGTTAACTTTAATCAGAATATTGATATTTTTGATATTTTATTAATAATTAATTATATTCTTGAAATAAACCAAATGCCCGAGAGTCAGATATATCTATCAGATATTAATGGTGACCTAATAGTAACGATTGAAGATATTATATCATTAGTATCAATAATTATGAATTAGAATTTTTTGTGGAACAAATTTTAAAATTAGACTTTTAAAATACAGGGACAATTATGAAACAGATATTATACATAGTTAAAATATCAATAGTTATTTTATTTACTCTAATTTCTTCTGGGTGCTATACGATAATCAACCCACCTGAAGACTATAGCAATTATCAAACTAATGATAGTTATAGTAAGTCAGATACTTTAAATGTTGATGGTAATTATACTATTATAAATAATTATGATTCTAATGATCAAGAATCATGTTGTGATTATGGTGATTGTCATGATTGGCCATGCTCTGGGCATTATCATGGACATCATCGAGGTCATCACTATGGACATTATCATGGGTATGGATATTTTTACCATAGCCATCATCATCATTATTATGACCATGGTTATCATTATGGGTTTCATGATGGATATTGGTGGGGCTATGAAGATGGATATGATGATGGTTGGAATGATAATGAAGATTATGATAATGATTACGACGATTCAAATAATGATTATGGAAATTCATCAAATAATACTATTGAAAGGCTTGATAATAGTTATAATTCAGAGCAAGAAATTGCACAAGGAGATAGCAACGAAGAAAGCGATGAAGAAATTGATGATAGTAACACAGGCGATATAATAAGTATAGAAAAAGATTTAATGATTGCACCTTCAATACCTAATGAAAATTCAGATAATAATGTGAACTCGCCCAATGAAAGAAAGTATAATGTAAATAATAACTCATCTTCAGTAACAAACTATGAAAGTATATTAAGGGAAGACAAGAAGGCTAAGCATAAAACTAGAAAAAGAAATAGTGCAGCATTTGATATTGCTAAAATAATTATCACGTCATTCTCGAGTTCTAAAAAATCAAAAAGCGATAAGTCTTCAATCTCAAAATCTAAAAATAAAAAAAAGGATAAATCTTCGAAAAAAAAGAAGGACAAGTCTCCTACTAAAAGTAAAAAGAGCTCAAAAAAATCTTCAAATCTAAAGGTTGGGAGATAATAATGAAAAAATATGTATTTATTTTTCTTATAATTATAGCACAGACATTTGGGCAAAATCCAATTGATGTATTAAGACCTTTTTGGGGGTATGAATACTCACAAGTTTTATCTAATAGTATTGGAAATGCAACAGTTGCATCTGGATACATAACTCCTGGGTTAACATCAAATCCAGCAAATCTTGCAGCTATTCAATTTGGCTATTTTCAATTAAATTTTTCTAATAGTAGATATGATAGTAATTCTTCAAGCGTTACAAATACAGGTTTCAATGGTATTGATCTTGTTCATCCCGTTAAAGTATTTAGAGGAAGACTGGTTTACAGTTTAGGCGCTCATAAAAAGACTGATTTTCTATCTAACTATCAAAATAATATATCGAGATTTAATGAAAAAGGAAAACTCACGTCATATCATATTGCTGCAGCATTAGAATTTGCTAGAAATTTATATTTAGGAGCAGATTTTAACTTTCTTTATGGAAATAACGAAATGACTGTATTGGGTAATGATGAAACATATTATTATAATCCCAGATATTCTGGTTCAAATATTACCCTTGGGCTATTACATATATTATCTAAAAACTTTCAATATGGATTATCAGTTGATATGCCAAAATCATTGTCAGTTAAACAAGATTTTATAGGAACCAATCATTCTAGTGATGAAAATGCATTTTCACAAGTATATAATTTTGAGGTAATAAAACCTATTACAGTCCATTTTGGTGCGGCTCTTTTGTTGAAATCAGTTAATTTTTTTTATGAGGGGAAACAAACAGATTGGAGTAATCTAGAATTTGATTCTGATGAAATTATTGATGATGGAGCCCCTGCATCAATTTTAATTAACGAAGAGATTAGAAATATATATACTTCAACAACATCACATCATTTTGGAGCTGCTATAAAATTGAGAGATACTCCCATTAATTTATTTTCAGGGTATCAATATATACCGACCCCATTTAATAGTTTAGATGTAGGAAATTTAAATGAAGTTTTTTCACGGCATGCATATAATTTTGGTATTTCTTATTCTTTGAAAAAAAATATTACTATTCAAGGGGCATATGAAAATTATGTTATAGATATTCATGATCAATCAACTAATTTTGATAGAATATCCTTTGGTATGTCCTTACATGATCTTGCTGGGTTCTGGAACTAGTAAATTTAAAATCCCATATCCATTCCACCGCCACCCATAGAGCCTTCGCGCTGAAATGATCTTCTTTGTTTCTCAAGTTCACCAAAATTATATTTTATTGATATTGAATAGGTTCTTCCATTTCTTGAGCTACTTAAATCAGTATACTCTTCACCTCCTGAATAACCAGGTGCGATATAGTCGATACCATCGATTAGAGGTTTTGTTCGTGTCATTGAAAACCCTCCACCATTAAAAATATTATCAATGTCAAATGAAATTCTTGCTCTTTTTTGAAAAAGAGATTTTGTAATTCCAATATTTGCCCATATGGTACCCTTACTTCCAAACATTGACCCATAATCATCAGCCATTTTCATGTAGTAGTAGCCAAATTCAAATCCAAAGTATTTAATATATTTTTCAGGTAAATTGACTTTACCGTACATATTTAAGCCTTTATTAATTCCATTAAGTTCAGAGTCATCAGATCCATCTTGAAGATCATTGTACCAAAATCCTCCACCAATAGTTTGGCCCATTATCATAAAGAAGTATTCTAAACCATAACTTTTTGCTCTATCTGCATTGGCAAAAGTAACAACATCAAAATTCTCATATGAGTTATCACTATACCACTCTATTTTATCTCTAACTTCATTTAAATATAAGTTTGTATAGAAAAAACCCATTGGAATTGGTGATTTAAATGATAATTCATAGTTTGTAGAATATTCAGGTTTCAAATTAGGATTTCCAACAAAAATAAAATTATTAGAATGTATATCTCTTGGAAAAGGTCTAATTTGCCGTGTTCCTTCATGATGACCTCCACCAGGTCTTTCGACTCTTGAACTTATTGCAAATTGCAAACTTTGTTTTTCTGTAATATTATATGTTAGGTGTAAGCTTGGATATAAACTTGTATAGTTATCTTTTAAATCAGTGTTATTATTATTCTCTAAAATTTGAGCATATGCACTAAGCTGATTTGAATCATCTAATGTTAGTTCGCAATTTTCACAGCCACTTATTATGCAATCATCATATGAATCAAATTCTTCTTCATTGCAATACCAAGCGTCAGGCAAGCCAGTAAAAACAATATTTTTATCAACATATTCTGTTCTAATTCCAGGTTTTATGCTCCATTTATCATTAATTTGAGCATTGTATTCAAAAAATATTGCATGAATATCTCTTTTGTATTTATAAATATTTTTTCCTGTTACTGACTCTACGCTATCTATATACAATGAGTAATACATAGTTTCATCATTATTCCCTCCACCAAAATTATATCCTAATTCAAATTTTGATTTATCATTTAGAGGAGAGGAGTATGAAAAGTCAAATTCTTGAGATTGAAGCTTACTTGAATACGATGATGAACTCTCATTACCACCTTGAATTACAGTTTCAAACCCCTCATCAATTGGATGAGT
>CEOF01010012.1_pt1 | contig 12652 bp, 11 predicted proteins | sample 361311 | NCBI WGS metagenome assembly CEOF01 (sample SAMEA2619667, study PRJEB7988) | marine metagenome | biome: marine biome (ENVO:00000447); feature: surface water layer (ENVO:00002042); material: "saline water (ENVO:00002010), including plankton (ENVO:xxxxxxxx)" | depth 5 m
TTACTTTTGGGTAAATCTAGATTTTATGATCAAAAATATATTTCTGCCCTTCAAGCCTTTAACCAGATTGATGAAAGAAAACCAGAAGCAATTTTATGGAAAACAATGATTTATCTCAACCTTGATCAACCTGATATTGCTTTAAGAAAAGCAAAAGAAGAAGTCATAAAAATCGGATTAGAATCTAACAATTTAAATATATTAAAATCTATTACACAAGCTGAAATTATTAATAATAATTATGATGAAGCTTTAGTTGGATTAAAAAAAATTTATAAACAAACAAATGATAAACAGCTAAAATCGAGATCAAGTTTCATATCAGCTCAAATTTATTCTAAGCTAAATAAGTTAGATTCTGCTAAAACCTTCTTTTCTAAAACTTTTAATAGTGGAATTAATAAATCTTCAGAAATTTATTTAAGATCAAAATTAAAGATTATGTCTTTGAGCGATAGCTACAAATCTGAAGATTATCAAAAACTTATCAAAAGTGAAAGGTACCCAGATAAAGAAGCTTTAATATTATATTATGAGGCGTTGAGCTATTTAAAAAATAATCCCGATAAGGCAGCAAGTATTTTTAAAAAGTCCTTAATATTAAAAGACGAAGATAAGTTTCTTAAACTAAAAACTTACAGAAAGTTATTAGAAATAAACTATAATAAAAGCGATTATTTAATTGCATCAACTTATATAGATTCATCTTTAATTTATGAAGATAAATCTTCAAAAAACTTTTTTGATTTAAAAAACTTAAAAAACAGACTATCTAATATTATCGAACTTGAAGAAAAAAACATTCAAATTGATTCAGCAATAATGTTATCAAAACTAAGCGATAAAGAAATTGAAAAGATTTTTAAAAAGCCTAGTCAAGTTTTTAATAAAGTTTCTGAAAACAAGACCAAAAAAATAAATAATGGAATATTTTATTATAACAATAAAGCTGCTATAGAAACAGGGATTAATGAATTTAGAAAAAAATGGGGAGAAATAAAGCTTGAAGATAACTGGAAAATGAATCAAAACTATGCTGTAAATATTGAAGATAATTCAAATAAAAATACAGTTATAAACTATTCGCAAGAAAATTTAAATTTCAAACTAAATAAATCTGAAACAGATAGTTTAAACAAAATTTATAATAAAAACCTATTATTGTTGGGCGTTTATTACAACGAATTTTTTAAAGATTTTAAAAAATCAAATGAAAAAATCGAAAAAATTGATTATCAATTTTTGATTCCAGAAGAAATAGCGCAGTCTAAATACTATAAATTCCTTTCTTATTTTGAAAAAAATGACGCTAAGTATAGAAAAATTAAAAAAGATATTTTAGATAATCATCCAAACTCAATCTATGCAAAAAAAATCATTCAAAGTAATTCAATCCTTGTAAAGGATTTAGATGAATCTATTGATTCAATCAAGTCTTTGTTCATGGAAAATGAATTTTTAATTGCATCAAATATATTGGACTCGTTATTAACACTTTCAATTAAAAGAGAAGATTTATATAAGTTAAAAATGATTCAGTCTGATTTAATTGTAAAAAGGGAAAGTGTAGAATCTTATTTAAAATTTTTGACAAATCTAAAATTAGAATTTCCTGAAAATAAAAGTGAATTAGAAAAAATCATTTATTTGGTTGGAGATATTCAGTCAAAAAAGTCATTGGATTTTAAAGATGAATCCTTAGTATTGGGATTCTTTATTAATAAAAATGTCGATTTTAATTATAATGGTTTTTTAAAAGAATATTATAATGATGAAACAGACTTAGTTGTTAAATATGGGTTTAGTAAATTAGAACAAGCTGAATATGAAGCTGAACAATTAGTGAAAAATGATAAAAGATTGCTAAGTAATAAATATTTTGTAATTTCAACTTCCCAATTCATTAATGCATTGGTTTTTAAAACGTTAGATAAATTTAATAAATAGTTTATGGCAGACAATAAATTTTTTTCATCACCCTCAGTTGATGTCATTGAAAAGTCGACAAAAATTATTGGAAATATTTTTTCAAAAGCTGATTTCAGAATTGATGGAGAAGTCGAAGGCAATATAACTACGTCTGGAAAAGTAGTAGTTGGGGCTAATGGTAAAATTTCAGGCAAGCTTAACTGTTCTAATGCAGACATTTCAGGAAATATATCAGGGAATGTTGAGGTTAGTGAAACGCTATCTTTAATGTCAGATTCATATGTCCAGGGTGAAATAGTGACTGGAAAACTTTCAGTTGAAGAAGGAGCTCAAGTAGATGCTACAATTTCGATGAAGTCATCAAAAAAACTTAAAGCCCTAGACGCTCAACAAGATAATAGCACACAATCTGAAAAAACAGCCTAACCCTATTAAAATATTTCTTTTGATTAGTTTTGAAATGGGGATTACGATATTTCTATTTTCAAGATTAGGCAAATGGTTGGACTCTATTTATACCCAAAGTAAGACTTTCACATTTTCCTTAACCCTACTAGGATTTTTATTAGCATTTTATTTAGTTTATACCCAGGTAAATAAATTAAACAAATAGCTTTCATTTTACTTTTAAAGTTTTAACTTTGCGCAATCACTTAAATTGCTTTAGTAAGTTAATGAAGCGCGCAAAATTTTTTATTCTTTTTTTCATCTTATCGTCATTGTCTTTGTATGCATTTGATACAAATAAAAATCTTGAAGAAAATGAGGACTTAAAATCTGAAATTAAAAAATACATCAAGCATCATTTAAAAGACTCTCACAGTTTTTACCTCACAAGTTTTACAAATAATGATACTGGAAAAAAAACATACATTGAAATCCCAATGCCTGTAATATTATATGATAATGGATTTAAGTTTTTTACGTCCTCAGACTTTAAACATGGTAAGGAGATTGTTGTTTCTAATGAAACGTATTATAGAATGAATTATGATAATAACAAGATCTATAAAACTAATAGTGATGGAATTATTAATATTTCAAATGAGGGAAAAGTTTTAAACGAAAAGCCACTTGACTTTTCAATTACTAAAAATATTGCAACAATTTTATTATTATCAATTCTAATGTTTTTTCTTTTTGTATCATTGGCAAACTCGTACAAGATAAATAATGGTGTTTCAAAAGGTATTGGCAGATTTTTCGAACCAATAATTTTATATATAAGAGACGATATAGCTATTCCGAATATTGGATTAAAAAAGTATAAAAACTATATGAGTTTTTTACTGACAGTATTTTTCTTTGTATGGTTTTTAAACATGCTAGGTTTAACGCCTCTTGGTGTGAATGTCACTGGTAATATTGCTGTTACATTTTCTTTGGCATTATTAACCTTTTTAATAACTAATTTAACTGCCAATAAGAATTATTGGGGACATATTTTTTGGATGCCTGGCGTTCCTGTTGCAATTAAAATAGTTTTAGCTCCAATTGAGTTTTTAGGAGTTTTTATAAAGCCTTTTTCATTATTGATTCGGCTTTATGCTAATATTCAAGCTGGTCATATAGTTTTATATAGCTTGATTGGTTTGATGTTTATTTTTAAAGCTTGGATTGGGAGTAGCTTGTCTTTCTTTCTGGCCTTTTTTATTGCTATAATTGAGATACTAGTAGCATTATTACAAGCGTATATTTTCACAATGCTATCTGCATTATATTTTGGTTTTGCGGTAGATGATCATAGTGAAGCACATTAATAAATGAAAAGTTTAATTTAAATATATAATTATGGAAATACCTTTAATAGTAGGCGGTGGCCTAGTAGTAATCGGAGTTGGAATTGGAATTGGTCAAATTGGTAAAGGAGCAATGGAAGCCATTGGACGTCAACCAGATGCTAGTGCAAAAATTCAAGTTGCAGCACTTATTTTAGCTGCTTTGGTAGAAGGAATTGGTTTTGCAGCATTATTTGCATTATAATTCGAATAAATAATTTAATTACTATCGATCTAAATTATTAATAATGGAAAAACTAATTGAAGAATTTTCAATTGGCCTATTTTTTTGGCAAACAGTAATCTTTGTTATACTCATTTTTTTACTTAAAAAGTATGCTTGGGGCCCAATTTTAAAAGCTGTTAATGATAGAGAGCAAGGCATAAAAGACGCTTTACAATCTGCTGAATTAGCAAAGGAAGAGATGGAGTCATTAAAAGCAGACAATGATAAGATTATGAAGCAAGCTAGAGTTGAAAGGGATTCTCTGTTAAAAGAGGCCCGAGATTTAAAAAACTCTATTGTTTCTCAAGCTAAAGATGAGGCTAATTTTGAGGCTCAAAAAATTATAGAAAGTGCTAATGAAGCAATTAAAAATGAGAAAAATGCAGCTGTTTCAGATATTAAGAAACAAGTAGCTTCTTTATCTATTGAAATTGCTGAAAAGCTACTAAAAGAAAAGTTGTCAGATGATAACAAACAAATGCAAATTGTTGAAGAACTTTTAAAAGATGTAAAGCTTAAATGATTTACAATAGGGCAGCACATAGATACGCAAAAGCAACACTTAAATCATGTCTTAGTGATAAGAATGAGTTGGATTTGGTTTTCGAGGATATGAAAAATATTTCTATGTCTTTTGAAAGCTCTAAAGAACTTAAATTATTTGTTGATAGTAAAGTTGTTAAAGACCAAGACAAGCTTAGTGCACTAAAAGCTGTATTTAAAAATTCGTCAAGTAAAACAAAAGATTTGATTGAACTTCTAATGAAAAACAGAAGGATTTATCTATTTGATGATGTAGCTAATAGTTTTTTAATTTTGTACAATAAACATGCGCAAAATCAAGAGGTTATATTAACCTCTTCCTCTCATCTTAGATCTTCAACAATAAAAGAAATTGAAAATAAGGTTAGAAACATAACCAGTAAAAATATAACACTTGTAAACAAAATCGACGTAAACATAGTTGGAGGTTTTATCTTACGTATAGGTGATTTACAATATGATGCTAGCTTTAAAAATCAATTGAATAGGTTAAAACAAGATTTTATTAATATTTCAATACAATAAATTATGGCCGATATTAAACCTGCTGAAATATCAGCGATTATTAAAAAACAATTAACTGGAAGTGATGTTTCTCCTTCTCTTGATGAAGTAGGAACTGTTCTTCAGGTTGGTGATGGGATCTCAAGAGTTTATGGACTTTCTAATGTTCAATATGGAGAACTAGTTCAATTTAAAAATGGAATGGAAGGAATTGTACTAAACCTTGAGGAGGATAACGTGGGAGTTGTACTATTAGGCCCATCAAAAGAAATAAAAGAAGGAGATATTGTTAAAAGAACTAAAAGAATTGCATCAATCAATGTTGGAGAAGGTGTTGTAGGTAGAGTTGTAAATACTTTAGGCCAAGCAATTGACGGAAAAGGTAAAATTGAAGGTAAAATTTACGAAATGCCTTTAGAAAGAAAAGCACCTGGTGTAGTATATCGGCAACCAGTAAATGAGCCTTTACAAACTGGAATTAAGTCAATTGACGCAATGATTCCAATTGGAAGAGGTCAAAGAGAACTTGTAATAGGTGATAGACAAACTGGGAAAACTACGGTTTGTATCGATACAATTCTCAACCAAAAAGAGTTTTATGACGCAGGTAATCCCGTCTATTGTATATATGTCGCTGTAGGACAAAAAGCTTCAACCGTAGCAGGAATTGCTAAAACTCTTGAAGATAAAGGAGCCCTAGCTTACACAACAATTGTTGCCGCTAATGCATCGGATCCTGCCCCAATGCAAGTTTATGCTCCTTTTGCTGGAGCAGCTATAGGTGAATATTTTAGAGATACTGGTAGACCAGCTTTAATTATTTACGATGATTTGTCAAAACAAGCAGTAGCTTATCGTGAAGTTTCTTTATTGTTAAGAAGACCGCCAGGAAGAGAAGCTTATCCTGGAGATGTATTTTACCTTCACTCAAGACTACTAGAAAGATCAGCTAAAGTTATTAATGACGATGATATTGCAAAGAATATGAATGATTTGCCTGAGGCATTAAAACCTATTGTAAAAGGTGGAGGATCCCTGACAGCACTTCCGATTATTGAGACTCAAGCAGGTGACGTTTCTGCATATATACCAACTAATGTTATCTCAATTACTGATGGCCAAATATTTTTAGAATCTGACTTATTCAACTCTGGTGTACGTCCTGCGATTAATGTTGGAATTTCTGTATCTAGAGTTGGAGGATCTGCTCAGATTAAGTCAATGAAAAAAGTTGCTGGTACTTTAAAGCTTGATCAAGCTCAATTTAGAGAGCTACAAGCTTTTGCTAAATTTGGATCAGACTTAGATCCTGTTACTCTTGGTGTAATTCAAAAAGGTATGCGTAATGTTGAAATATTAAAACAAGCTCAAAACGATCCCTTTACTGTTGAAGATCAAGTTGCTATAATTTATTTAGGATCAAAAAACTTATTGAAATCAGTTCCTGTTGATAAAATAAAAGATTTTGAAAAGAAATTTTTAGAGTTAATGAATTTAAAATATAGAAAGACTTTGGATACGATTAAAGACGGGAAATTAACGGATGATGTAATTTCTACAATAGAAAAAGTTGGGTCTGAAATTAGTTCATCATACGAATAGTAAATGGCAAATTTAAAAGAAATAAGAAATCGAATTTCATCTGTTAACTCAACAATGAAGATTACCAGTGCGATGAAAATGGTTTCTGCAGCAAAACTTAAAAAAGCCCAAGATGCTATAACAGCTATGAGACCTTATTCTGAGAAATTAACTGAACTAATGTCAAGCTTTTCTCAAATAATTTCTTCATCAAGTATTTCTTATCTTTCAGAATCTAGGCCATTAAAAAATATTCTTGTTGTTGCCATTTCCTCAAATAAAGGTCTTTGTGGAGCATTTAATTCAAATGTGATTAAACAATCAATTTTACTTAAAAATTCTGAAAAATTCAGTAATTCAAATTTTAGTTATTTGGTTATTGGAAAAAAAGCAAACGATGTATTATCAAAAACAGAAAATATAATAGAAAATTACAGCTCAATATTTGACGAATTGACCTATCAAGAGTCTTCAAAAATCACAGAAAAAATAATTGAAGAATTTAGCTCGGGTAAATTTGATCATGTTGAAATTGTTTTCAATAGTTTTAAAAATGCTGCAAATCAAATTATTAAATCTGAACAGTATTTACCAATAGTCAGTAATGATGAATCAGAGCTATTATCCGACTATATATTTGAGCCATCAATGGAGCAAATAGTCTTAGAGCTTGTTCCAAAATCTTTAAAAATCCAACTATTTAAGTCCATTCGTGACTCATTTGCAGGTGAGCATGGTGCTAGAATGACGGCCATGCATAAAGCAACTGATAATGCAACAGAGTTAAGAGATGATTTAGTATTGACTTACAATAAAGCTAGACAAGCTGCTATTACCAATGAAATTTTAGAAATCGTTTCTGGAGCTGAAGCTTTAGAAGGATAATTTAGCTTTAATGAAAGTTAAAATTATAAACAAATCTAACAATCCAATTCCTAATTATGAAACAGATCTTTCAGCAGGTATGGATCTCCGAGCTTTTACTGAAAATTTAATTATTTTAAATCCTGGAGAAAGAAAATTAATTAAAACTGGATTACAAATTGAATTACCGAAAGGATATGAAGCTCAAGTAAGACCTAGAAGCGGATTAGCTTTTAAAAAAGGAGTCACAGTTTTAAATTCACCAGGTACTATTGATGCAGATTACAGAGGTGATATAGGAGTTATTTTGATTAATCATTCAAATGAAGAATTTATTATCCACAATGGAGATAGAATTGCTCAATTAGTTATCTCAAAATTTGAAAAAGTATATTGGAATTGCTCCAATGAAATAAGTTCAACCACAAGAGGAGATTCTGGGTTTGGCAGTACAGGAAGTAATTAATATCTTCATAGAATGCGTTTTTTCTACTTCTTTTTAATGTTTGCATTAACTAGCTGTGGTGTTTCAAAAAAAAGTATTTCTATAAAAAAGACAACACCTTTAGAAAAGACTTTAACAAAAGAGTCAGAGAAATTTGAACCCATAACATTTGACAATATTATTATTTCGAGTAAAGTTAATTTAGAGATTAATCAGCAGTTTTTAACTTTTGATTTGACTTCACGTATAGATTTTGGTTCTAAAATTTTACTTTCTGGAAATATTTTTTTACCAGTATTTAAAATTCTAATTCAGAGTGAGAAAGTTTTTGGTTATAATAGAATTAATAAAGAATATTTTGAAACCTCAATTGTCGAACTTAATGATCGTTTTAATTTGAACCTTGGTCTTAATGAAATACAAAATATTTTGATTGGTAACCCTGTATTTTCATTAGATAGGATTAGTAATTATAAAAAATCAATGGTGAATGAAGGTATTTTATATGAGTATAACACAAAAGCTTTCAATGGCAGTTTTTTATTTGATAATTCAATGAAAAAATTAATCAGACAATCAATTATTCACAAAGATTCACAAAGTTCTATTTTACTTTCATATTTAGGAAAATTTTTAAATAATGATGATGATATTCCATCAATAATAGAAGCTAGAGTTAAGTATGGTAATGATTTAATTAATTTAAACATAAAGAATAGATCAAGGTATTTAGATAAGGAATTTAAATTCCCTTACAAAGTTCCTAAAGGCTACTCAATAATTAAAATTTGAAAAATTTTTATAGTATAATATTGTTAATTCTATTATTAGTCCCTCAAATTTTTATGGCTCAAACAAAAAAAATAAAGGAGCTTGAAAATAAAAGAAAAGTTTTAAAAGAGGAGATATTAAAAATAAATTCATTGCTGATTGACAATTCAAAAAAGAAAAAAAATGCATTCAGCGATCTTGAAAATTTAACTTTTAAAATAATTAGAAAAGAAGAATTAATTAAACTAACTAATCAACAAATAAATTTACTCAACTCTGATGTTGAAAAAAATGAAGATAAAATAGAAAAATTAAATATTGAAATTCTTAGTGCTAGAAAAGATTATGCAAAAATGATATTCAATTCTTATAAAAGCAGACTTAAGGAGAGTAGATTAATGTTTTTACTATCCTCCCAAAATTTTTTACAAGCCCTTAAAAGATCACAATACTTTGATCAATTCTCAAAAAGCAGGAGAGAAATAGCTTCATCTATTCAAAGCAATGTTAAAAATGTCAAAGCTTCGAACGATACTTTAAAAATTAAAATTTCTCAAAAAGAGTATTTAATTGAATCAAATGAAAGTGAAAAAAAGAAGCTTTCTAATGAAAAAAAAGATCAAAATAATCTTATAAATTCATTAAGCAAGAGAGAAAGTTCATACAAAAAACAAATTAATGATAAACAAAAACAAGCTTTACTTTTAGATAAAGAAATAGATCGATTAATAAAAGAGGCAATAAGAGAATCAAATAAAAACTCCTCTTCTACAATCTTTTCTTTAACACCTGAAGGAAAGGCCCTTGCAGAAAGCTTTTCTAATAATAAGGGTAGTCTTCCGTGGCCAGTAGAAAGAGGAATTATTATCCAGAAATTTGGTTTACAAACTCATCCAGTTGTCAGAACTACAAAAATTAAAAGTAATGGAATAGTAATTGCAACAAGTATAGATGCAAATGTCAGAACAGTTTTTAAAGGTAAAGTTTTATCAATTTTAAAATTTAAAGGAAGTAATTTGACGGTTCTTATTCAACATGGAAATTATATTAGCGTTTATAAAAACTTATCAAAAGTATATGTTAATAAAGGTCAAGATGTTGAGTCATTGGATATTATTGGACAGGTTTTTAGTAATAATTCAGACTCAAAATCAACTCTACAGTTTAGCATTTTTAATAATACGACAGCATTAGACCCATACCTATGGATAGCAAAGTAGTTAATAAGAATAAAGTTCAAAAAAGTATTGAAATTAAAGGTGCAGAAATGCATAATTTAAAATCTATTGATATTTCTATTCCAAAAAAGAAGTTAGTTGTTATTACCGGTTTATCAGGGTCTGGAAAATCTAGTTTAGCTTTTGATACGATATATGCCGAGGGTCAAAGAAGATTTATTGAAAGTTTGTCATCATATGCAAGACAATTTTTAGGAAAATTAAATAAGCCAAAAGTTAAAAGTATTGACGGTTTATCACCTGCAATTGCAATTGAACAAAGAGTAAATAATTCAAACCCCAGATCAACTGTTGGTACAAGTTCAGAAATATACGAATATATAAAACTATTATATGCTAGAGTTGGTAAGACTATATCACCAAGTTCTGGGAATGAGATTAAAAAAGATAGTGTCAACTCTGTTTTAGACTATATTAAAAAGCTAAATATTGGGGACAAATTCTTAATTATGATAAAGCTTGAACCACCTAAGGGTTTAGACTTAAAAGAGTATCTATCTCTTTATTCAAAACAAGGGTTTGCCAGGATTGAAATTGATGATAAGATCTTGCTAATTGATGATTTTGATAATGGAAATTTTAAAAAAGCTTATTTAGTAATAGACAGATCTATTTTTAAAAATGATGAAGACTATATTAATAGAATTATTGATTCAATTGAAAATGCATTTAATACTGGAAGTGGTTCCATGTATATAAAAAACTTAGTTGATAATTCATATGTTTTTTTTACAAAAAAATTTCAAGAGAATGGTATAAATTATTTAGAACCTAATGAGCATTTGTTCAGTTTTAATAATCCTTATGGAGCCTGTCCCACCTGCGGAGGGTATGGAGATATAATGGGAATTGACCCTGAACTAGTGATTCCAAATACTTCTCTTTCTGTTTATGATGACTGTATTGCTCCATGGAGAGGTCAAAAACTGAAAAAATATAAAGAACTTCTGCTTAATAACGCCCACTTATTTAATTTTCCAATTCATCGACCATTTTTTGAGTTATCAAAAGAGCAAAAAGACTTGCTTTGGACCGGTAATGAACATTTTAAAGGAATTGATTTTTTCTTTAAAAAATTAGAGCAGAAAATGTATAAGATTCAAAATAGAGTAATGTTATCAAGATACAGAGGTAGAACAAAATGTTCAGACTGTAAGGGAAAAAGACTCAGAAAACAGGCAAACTATGTTAAAGTTAACGGCCTTTCAATCACAGAATTAGTGGATATGCCGATATCTAAACTACTAGATTTTTTTAAACAAATAGAATTAAAAGGAGAAGCTATACATAAGAGTGAAAGACTATTGAAAGAAATTATAAGTAGGTTAGAATTTTCTAAAAATGTTGGACTTGGATATTTGACGTTAAACAGAAAATCTAATTCACTTTCAGGCGGTGAAACTCAAAGAATTAACTTAGCAACATCTCTTGGCAGTGCATTAGTTGGATCCATATATGTGTTGGATGAACCAAGCGTAGGCTTACACCCAGAAGATACTTTAAAATTGATTGAAATATTATTAAATCTAAAAAAAATAGGAAACTCAGTAATAGTAGTTGAGCACGACGAGGATATAATTAGATCAGCAGATCATATAATAGATTTAGGTCCTGGAGCAGGATCACAAGGCGGGAGCGTTGTTGCTAATGGAAACATTAAAAAAATTCTTAAATCAGACTCTTTAACATCTGGCTATTTAAATGGGTCTTTAAATATAAATATTCCTAAATCAAGAAGAAAAATTTCAAAAAAACTATCACTATCAGGATGCAGAGAAAACAATTTAAAAAATATAAATGTTGATTTTCCTCTAAATATGATAGTGTGTATTACAGGTCTTTCTGGAAGTGGTAAAACTACTTTAGTAAAGAATATACTTTACCCAGCACTTTTAAAAAATAAAGGAGTATTTAAAGAAAAACCTGGTCAGTTTGATCAAATTAAAGGTGATTTAGAGGAAATTAATTCAATCGAATACATAGATCAAAATCCAATTGGTCAATCCTCAAGATCTAATCCTGCAACTTATATTAAAGTTTATGATGATATTAGAAATTTATTTTCAAATCAAAAAACTTCTAAACATTTTGGATTAAAACCAAAACATTTTTCATTTAATGTCGATGGAGGAAGGTGCGACGAATGTAAGGGTGAAGGATCGATAAAAATTGAAATGCAATTTATGTCTGATATTGTATTTAAGTGCGAGACGTGTAAAGGAAAAAGATTTAAAAAAGAAGTCTTAAAGGCAAAATTTGAAAATAAAAACATTGATGATGTTTTAAACCTGACTATTCAGGATGCATATAATTTCTTTAAAGAAAACAATCAAACCAAAATAACAAATAAACTTAAAGCATTGCTTGATGTTGGAATGGGATATGTTAAGCTTGGGCAATCTTCATCAACTTTGTCTGGTGGTGAAGCACAAAGAATTAAATTAGCTTCTTTTTTATTAAAAGGATCCTCTAAAGAAAAGACTCTTTTTATTTTTGATGAACCAACTACTGGACTTCATTTTCATGATATTAAAAAACTTATTAAATCTTTTAATTTATTGATTGAATTTGGACATTCTATAGTTATTGTTGAGCACAATTTGGACTTAATAAAATCTTCAGATTATATAATTGATTTGGGCCCACATGGTGGAGAGAATGGTGGAAATCTAGTCTTTAAAGGGACGCCAGAAGATTTAATAAAGGACGGTAATTCATTACTGTCTAAGCACTTAAGGTCTAAACTTTCCATTTAAAATATTTTCAACTAATT
>CEOF01024290.1_pt1 | contig 12652 bp, 5 predicted proteins | sample 361311 | NCBI WGS metagenome assembly CEOF01 (sample SAMEA2619667, study PRJEB7988) | marine metagenome | biome: marine biome (ENVO:00000447); feature: surface water layer (ENVO:00002042); material: "saline water (ENVO:00002010), including plankton (ENVO:xxxxxxxx)" | depth 5 m
GTGACTATGACAATGACGGTGATCTTGATTATGTTCAGGGAGGTTTTGATAATGCCTATGTTAGACATCTAGACGTATTCTATAATGATAATGGAGTTCTGCGTCTTGATACAAACCAGACTAACTTAGTCCCTATTAATCCAGCAATTGTCCATTGGAGCGATTTAAACCGCGATGGGAGATTAGACCTGGTTTCTATCGGAGCTGACGCAGAACAATCACTTCGAATGCGAGTTTATATTAACAATTCAAATTACATCTTGACCCCATCTATGACATGGGAGTCTGAGATATTTGGTGTTACTGCTGGCGCTATTGCCTTTGGAGATTATAATAGTGATGGCTACGATGATTTTGCATTGACAGGTATGAATGGGAGCGGTGACCTTATTGCCTATGTTGTTCAAAATGGTATTAACTCATTCATCGTCACTCACATACTCCAAGGTGTCTACTATGGGAAACCTGCATGGGGAGATTATGACTCAGATGGAGATTTAGATCTTTTAATAGCAGGACAATCTAGCACGGAGGGCGCCCTGGGTTCAGTGCCAGCGACTATGGTCTACTATCAAAATGAAAATGGATTTTCGCTGGACCAGACTCTTTCTATTGACAGTGTTGGAATAAGTTTTTCACAGTGGGGGGACTATGACTCAGATGGAGACCTTGATTTGTTCTTATCAGGTTTTAAGGCAAACCAAGATGTTGTCGCACAAGTTTATGACAATCTTGAATCACTTGAGAACCCCAATAAGGAACCTAATGCTCCATATCTCCTTGATGATACGAATATCATTAATGGCAATGTTAATCTCACATGGACAGCACCAGTTGACCCTGAAAATGCTGGTGGTGGATCCACACCACAGCTAGGCCTAAGATATCATTTACAGGTTGGCTATGAGGATGAAAATAATGACCATGCCGTTAGCACAGGGCACTATGGCATCAATGAAATTGGCTTGATTAATAGGCCCCAGAAAAATTTAAGAAACCTTCAGGAAGGAAATTACAGCTGGCGTGTTCGTGCAATCGATCACGGCTATGCTACTTCTAACTGGTCAAATAGTGAGTACTTTTACATTGATGTAACCGCTCCAACAATTGATACTATAAGAGCGAACTACGTTTCGTCTGATCAGATAATCCTCGTGGTAAAGTTCAAGGAAGATTTTTACCTCGATATTAACAAAGAGCCAACTGTTCTTGTCACGCATCCCTACTATCCAGATCTTGGTGAAGAAGGAGCAGAAGACGATTCACTTATTGTTGAGAAACAAAGTTTTAATGGGGATGAATGGACTGGTGTTTTGATCCTTCCCAGTGATTATGATGGAAAGGCAATACAGATTCACGTTTACGGTGCACAAGATGATAGGAAAAATAGAATGTCGCCTGCATCAATATTTAAAACACCTGAAAGTATCATATCACAATATGGTGGAACTGCCATCAGCGAAGATGGTGAAGTTAGTATTCTTCTCCCTCAAAATGCTGTTTCTGGAGATATATCTATATCCATTACTGGACAGAACGTACCTCCAGATTCAAGTTCTTATATCTATGAAGTAAATCGTGGAATAACTTATTTGATCTCTGACCTTTATGATGTGAAACCATTTGAGCAGTCACTTAATAAGCCAGGAATAATTAGAATAGGTTTTCCAGATAGCACCTGCTTGGTTACAGAACCATTAAATCAATATTTTAACACACATTGTGAGGATGAATTAGCTTGTGCTGAATTGAATGGTGAGTGGATTGCAATGCCTGACTCTGGGATGAAACCATTCATTGGAATGGTCGATACATCCATCACAGGTTTATTACCAGTCCTTAAAATGGGAGGGTCACAAATATCTGTAAATGGAAATCCTTTTATGCAGGTACAGATAGACACATTTGGTACCTATGGAGCATTTGTTACAATGGACACTACTTTGATGTCTGATTCTATAGATGTTGAAACTATTGTATGTCAACCAAGAATATTTTCTCCTGCTGGCTCAGGAACTGTATTTGAGTTTACAGAGACAAATATTATTTATTCTTTAGAGCGCTCTGAACAAGTTACTGCAAGAATCTTTAATCTGTCTGGAAGATTAAAAAGAACTATTAAACCAGAATTTGCATCAGAACTTGGATATCAAGTTATGAACTGGGATGGTAAAGATTCAAATGGTGAGATTGTTCCAAGTGGTCTATATATTGTTACTCTTGAAAAAGAAGACACCATTCTGAGAACTACTGTCGGGGTTCTAAATCGATGAAACATCTGCTATCGATATTGCTCCTTTTATCGCCTCTACTTAGTCAATATGACCAATTATTTGTGGGAACTCGCCCGCTCAGTATGGGTGGAGCATTCATTGCAGTTGCTGATGATGCAAATGCAATTACCTGGAATCCAGCTGGCTTACCTGGACTTCGTAGGACGGAATTCACTTCAACCTATGCTAACCTCTATAATATGGGAATCACACAATCTTATATAGGATTTGTAAGACCATTTTCAGATCGTATTGCACTTGGATTTGATTGGTCAAATGTAGGCTATGATGATAATGAATTATCCTATGGAGAAAATAAATTAAATTTTGCTGTTGGAGCTCAACCAAATAAACTTTTCTCATTTGGCATCACACTAAAATACCTAATGAGAGATATGCTTTTAGACGAAGCATCCTATGGTAAAAGTTCAGGCATTGGATACGATGCAGGTTTTTTGATACAACCATTAAAAAATCTAAAGCTCGGGATTGGCATATATGATATTGGAGGAACATCTGTATCATACAAGGATAAGACCAGCGAGACAGTCCTTGGACAGGCGTTTAAATTAGGAATTAGTTACATGCCGTTTAATGGTCTAACAATTGCAGGTGATTTTGGAGATAGGTTTCATTTGGGTACTGAATATGTTTTGGCTAGTAGAGTTAGTTTCAGAGCAGGAGTCCAACAAGATGTAAGTGGTGATGAAAAGATAATGGTCCCATCTGCTGGAATATCCTTAAAGTTTAGAACAATAGTGATGGAATATGGATATGAAAGTCACCCGTATTTAGAACCAACACACCGAATATCCTTCGCGCTTCAATTAAGTCCTGCTGTAGTTAGTATTACCAAGACAACCATTGCACATAATCCAATCTTTCGATCTCTTCATCGTTACTATGAATCAGAACCATTTATAAAGGTCGGCCTAAAAAATATCTCTGATGAAGATTTACCAGTCAATGTCTCACTTTTTGTTCCTACCATGATGGATAATCCTCACTCAGAGTCAGTAACACTTCCTCCAAAATCAGATGAAGAATACGATGTTGGTGTCTCGTTTAGTAGCGATGTCCTTACCTCAAAAAAAGCCACCTTCGATAATCTGGTTCAGCCAGAGGTAAAAGTAACCTATAAACAAGGTGGTGAAGAGAAATTAGCCCAAAAGAAAATGGAATCTTCCTACGTTCTTGGTAAAGGCAAGCTAACATGGAGTAACCCTGAGATGATTGCATGCTATGTTACACCAGCAGACGCTGTTGTAGATAAATTTGCAAGAAATTTTATCCAATACTATACCCCTGTCCTGAATGACTATTTTGGAAGAAGTAATTTAGGACGAGCAATTATTCTCTATGATGCGCTGGGAACACATGGCCTAGTTTATAATATTGATCTAGAAACTCCATTCTTGGACATTGCCGATGATAAATCTGCGTTCGATACCGTGAAATATCCAGGAGACATGTTAAGAGATAAAATTGGTGACTGCGATGATCTCACAGCCCTTTATGGTTCGTTATTAGCTAATCTTGGAATTGAGACAATGTTTCTAGATGTTTTCAAACCCGGTGCTGGCCATATCTTTCTAATGTTTGATAGCGGGATCAAGCCTGATCATGTTACCAAGTACTTTTTAGACGAGAATGAAGTTGTTGTTTTGAACAATAAAGTCTGGATACCGATTGAGGCAACCCTGGTTGGTAAACCATTCTTTTCTGCATGGAAACAGGGAACGCTCAAGTACAATGAAATGAAAGCAGAGAATTATGTAAATGAAATCTCAGTTAAAGAAGCTACTGCAAAGTACATTGCAGGTTCACACATCACTCCTGACATGCCCATGCCAACTATTGATGGTATTAATGACCTACTAAAAGAGGATATAAAACAGTATGGAATGTGGTTAGAGCAAATTGTATATAATTCAGTTGGAAGCAAATTAATTGCTGCTGAGGACTATTATGATGCTGGGGTCAAATACATGGAATTCAAAAGGTATAAAGAAGCGATTGAAATGCTAGAGACAGCAATAAACATGAAACCTGTCTTCCCTGATGCCATTAATACCCTTGGTGTATGCTACACCAAGACAGAGGAGTATGCTAAGGCTATAGAGTTCTATGAAGAAGCAATCCAACAGGCAGGTGAGCATGCTGGTTTTATGTTAAATATTGCCATATCACAATTCATGTTAGGCAACAAAGGACTTGCAAAACAAAAGTATGATGAGGTAGTAATGATTGATCCGATGTTTGAGGGAAAACTAGACAAGGTGTTTGGCGCTGCAAAGGCTAGCATTGCAGGCCCAACAGATGGACCTACACTCAAAATATCCGATGACTTAGAGGCTGAGCTTGCTGAGGGATCTACCAAAGGCCTCGTAGAATTAAAAGAAGCACCTAAAAATGTGGAACCTGAAGATATTAAAAAGGTAGACTTTCGAAAACAAAGGGCCCGAAGCGATAATACTGTAGGAGTAACCTTTGCCAGACTTGGAAATTATTCAATGGCAATTGATTATTTTAAAAAGGCAATTAACAATGACCCTACTGAAATGGACTATAAGGTACATTTAGCTGTAGCATTATATAGAATGTATAAGTACGATGATGCACTTACATATTATGAGGAAGTTAAAAAAGCTAAACCCGAACTTGTTACACAATTGGACTTTATAGAGAGTATGGGGGAAAGCACTCCAAAATTTGATAAATTCGATTAAATTTGCTTAAATTATATACATCATGTTAAGAAAAATAATAGCTGTTCCACTTTTTTTTGGTCTTGTCTGGGCACAAGATGATGACGATCTAGATCTAGATGCGATGTGGGACAATACCGTTTGGAATGATATAGAAAGTGTTGCAGATGCTGGCTATGAGGTTGAAAAAGTAACTGCAGTCGCTGGTGTAAGAGGTGCTGAAGCAGAGGATGAGGCTCTGTATCATCTTTATTACCGGCAGTCTATGAAAGGTCCTAGTAAAGTAGAATTAAATAAAGCTCTTGGTAAATTGTTAAATACTTTGACCACCCTTAAAGAAAAGAATCCCCAACATGAAAAAATTCCTGAAGTGACTCACTATGTAATTCAGATATACAAAAAACTTGAGAATAAACCAAAAGCAAGAGAATACGAGAATGAGTTACTCACTGTTGCTCCCGAATCAAAGTGGGCGAAGTTTTATAAATAGTTTGAAAAAAATTGGATAATAAAAAAGCCCCAAAAAGGGGCTTTTTTATTTATAGACTTTTTTATTCCCTTCAGCATCCATAAGAATCCAACCACCTCCAGGTACTTCATTTCTTACTATGCCCTCTCCTCTAAGCGAACCATCTGGGAACCAGAACCTTGCCCGACCCCTTGGCACTCCATTGACATAGTTCATTTTCATTTCCTTTTTCCCATTTGAATACCATTGAATCCAAGGACCATTTTCATAACCATTTTTATACTTTATCTTTAGTGCCCTCTTTCCATTGGGATGCCATTCTCGATACCAACCATCGGGGTCTCCATTTATGAACTTAGCCTTTAGTGCTTTCTTTCCATTCTCATACCACTCGATATATCTTCCTTGCTCTTTTCCATCAATGTAAAAACCCCATATTGACCTTTTCCCATTTTCATACCATTCTCTATATTTGCCAACATACTTATCTTGATCAAATGTTGCAATTAGCTCCCGGTGTCTGGATGCTCCATCATCATACCATTGCTCAAATTCTCCATTCTTCTTTCCATTATCAAAGTGCCCAACCATTATAGGATCACCTATCTGATTTAATGTTTGCCATAGCCCATGTTTTATCCCATCTTTAAACTCTCCTGCCATAAGGCCTATGTCTAGTTGTTTCACTACAGGACCAGTATAGGGTATATCATCAAAATAGTAAACCCCTGCTAGAGAATCTAGGTAGCCCCACTCAACAGCTCTGGTGCTATCATCTTGCCCTTGAAGCAAAGTTAAAAGCAGAGATAATATAAAAACTGATTTATTATGGTTCATTGTAATTGTCTTAAATGGTACTAGATAACCGCGAAAGTTAAAAAAAATAGACTAGTTTACTAAAAGTAAAAAAAAGCATCCATTAGTGTTGTTCTTTAGAGCTAATATTTTGATATTAATTTTTTATGGACATTTAAGTTTGATAATAAAAAAAGCTAGTACAAGACTTTGTAGGTTTTAATCTCAAATGGATCGAGCTTTAGCTTAAGCGATCCTTTGATCTGCACATAATCACCAAGCTCTTTCCACTCCATAAGATCACACTCTAAAATCTTTCCATTCAATTTAATAGTCCCACTGGACATTCTACCGTGTGTCTCAATAATTCTTATGATCCAGGCATCTTCTTTTTCCGCTTTTTTTAGAACTGATAGTTCCAACCCTTCTCCCGTTAACTCAACAGGGATTTTTACCTTCCCAGCCATCCCATCAAATAATATTGGCTCTTGGTTCAAACAAGAAGCCTCACTAATGACATTTGAATGTATCAAATTATCTTTATGCGGAAAAAGGCTGTAGGTAAATGAATGTGATCCTTTGTCTGCATCAGGATCAGGATTAGTAGGTGAACGCAGAAGGTTAAGGTCTAATAAATTATCATGAACCATGTAGCCATATTTACAATCATTTAGCAGAGCGAATCCGTTATCATGATCAGAAAGGTCTGCATATTTATGCCCAACAACCTCAAATTTGGCCTTGTCCCAGCTGGTGTTTCTATGGGTGTTTCGTCGCACATGCCCATACTGGATATCAAATGAGGCTTGCTCTGCTCTAACATTTATAGGGAAATGGACCCTCAACATTTTGTGGTTCTCCAACCAATCGACATTAGTCAAAAAATCCAATCTCTTGGATTGAGGATGTAGGCTGATCACTTGTTGAATACTGGAATTCCCAATCTTATATTCAAATTTCAATTGCTGTACAACGCTTCCTTTTGAATAACAAGATGCATGGGTTACTTCTGCCGTTTCAATCAATGCATCTCTGTAAAAGAAATCCACATCCCAAGCGTCCCAGTTATTTGGTCTGTCTTCATATAAGGAGAGTATGTTCCCTGCCTCCGCCATGAATTCTTTTTCTAGTTCTTTGTCATAGCTAGAAGTCAGTGTCCCCTCTTCATCAAATTCATATTTAATTAAATCATTTTCAAGTATTAGATCGTCATCTGTTTCAAGGTTATGAACAATACTATTACCTTTTTTGAATGTAGCAAATGAGAGAGGATCTAGATCTATTAAAGCAAGTAATCCTTCTCCTGTTCTCTGCAACGGGATTGCATTCCCAGCTTCATCTAAGATCTGATGATTTTCAAGAGATTCTGGAATCTTAACCGAGCCTTTCCAAGAATATGATAGCGTATTGACTAATACGAATGATTCGGAGTCTTTTTTGAATAACTTCTTCGCAGATTTACTGATTAATTGATCACAACCTTTTTGAATCTGTTCATATTCAGCATGGGTAGTTTGATATACCAGATTAATGCTAGAGCCGGGTATTATGTCATGAAACTGATTAATTAATAATAACTTCCACAATCTGTCCAAATCTTCAATTGGATAGTCCTCAATTGGCAAACAGGAGAATAACATTTCTACAGAACGTAATTTCCATTCCAACTTTCGATTTTGTTTTTTTACAAGTCCATGAGTGGTAAGAGTACCTCTGTGGAGTTCAAGGTAGAGCTCCCCTACCCAGGTCTCCAAATAATCTTTGTGTTTATCTAGCCTATCAAAAAAATTCTTTGCAGTATCAAACTGAACTCTTGGTGAATTTTCAAGGTTGGACATCCTTCTACCGAGTTCGATATTTTCTGGTTTTGGTCCTCCGCCACCATCTCCAACCCCAAATAGTGATATAAATTCATTGAGCCTGTCTTTTTCTTTGAATCCTTTTTGAGCTGGCAACAGAAACTCAGTGTCTAATTCACTATTATAGGTGTTCTCAGGAGGAAAATGTGTCAAGATCTCTGTCCCATCAATCCCGCGCCAGTTGAAGGTATGATGCGGGAAATCATTGAACTGACTCCAGGAGAGTTTTTGCGTTAAAAAGTAGTTTACGCCAGCCTTTTTAAGGATCTGGGGAAGAGCTGCAGAATATCCAAATACATCTGGAAGCCAAAGATTATCCACAACAATGTCAAATTCATCTTTAAAAAAGTTTTTACCATGGAGCAACTGCCTGACCATAGATTCACCACTAATTAGATTACAGTCAGCCTCTACCCACATTCCTCCTTGGACCTCCCAATTACCGGACTTAACAGCTTCTTTTATCTTAGCATAAATTTCTGGATATTGATCTTTCATAAATTGATAGTGCTGTGGCTGGGAAGCACCAAAAATATATTCTGGATATTTTTCTATAATGCTTAATTGAGTTGCAAAAGTGCGTGCAGTTTTTCGGACAGTTTCTCTCACAGGCCAAAGCCAACCAGTATCTATATGGGCATGTCCAATTGCAGAGACACTTAAGTCTGATGCCGCTGCTGGTTTGTCAAGTTCTTGCTTAAGCAGCTCTCTAGCTGCACCCACATTATTTCTATTATCAGAGAATGCATTTATGCAATTGTTCAATGCTAGGATAATCCTGGACCTTCGAACAGAGTCTTCATCTAGGCGCTTCATTAGTCCAATTAAAATCCTAGCATCAAGATATAAATGCCATAGTCCGACATCAAAAATTCCAAACCTTATGGTTTCGACTTTTGCGTCAAACCAGCCATGTCTTTTAGGGCTATTCTCTTCTGGATCTGTATCCGTAAAAACTCCAAACAATGAGTTTGCAGCTGCTTCAACCCATAGTTCTATGTGTTCATTCCCACTGGACTTTTCAAAAAGAGTAACTCTTGTACGAGCAAAATTAGGGTCCCAGATAGATGCATTAGTAATTCCCTGGATTACTCTCCCTTTGTCATCGTATACAAGTCCTTCTCCAGAGAAATCTAGGTTCGCCGCAACAGCCTGACCAATCCACTTCTTTGGGACATCTCCCTCCAAATGAAACCAAGCGCTCTCCCACTTTTTACCCCAGGATTCTTCTTCATTGATTGGTTTATAGTCCAACGACATACGGTCCTCAAATTTTGTAGTTTCTTTTGACCAGCCAAATTTTGCCTTGAACTTTCTTTCATCGTAGATAAAAAGGTCTGGCATTCTGCCATACCAATTTTGAATACGTTGTAGTATTACTTCAGTTTCTTTCTTATTCATATCCTAATCTTTTGAGACCCAACCATCATCGTGGTGATCTCTTTCTTCAGTTTTCAACTTATCCATCATGCTCTTGAGATCGCGAAAGCCTCCTATCGTGAACCAAACAATTATTAATAAAGAAATTACAATGAAGATATAAATGTAATTCTTCCAAAATAACATCCAGCTAGAATCACTCACTTCATTAGATAAATTGTAAATAGTTCCAACAATAAAAACGAGTGTCCATATCCCAGTCCATAAATAGTTTAAAATATAGATTAACTTATCTCCCTTAGTGAATTCCTCACCCATCAAAAATATCTTCCACCCCAACTCGGTATTCTCGTTGATTATTTTCTTTTCACCATGAATTGCATAATCTCCACGATTTAAAAGTTTATCCATATTAAACGGCTTTGAATTATCCATGATTGATACTAAAACATATGAAAAAGCAGATGCCCCCATACTTATACCCCAGTATTCCTGCCCATTTATGTTTCTAATAAAATCAAGAATATTTTTTAGTTGAATATAGGATGAAGTATCAGCTAACCATTCAACTGAGATCTGCTTGACCATGACACCGCCAACGCTAATCAATGCACCAACAATTATAGCAGTCCATGCTGCTTTGGTGGTTCCTCTATCCCAGTAAAGTCCTCCAATAATTACCGCTCCAGATCCGCCTGCAAAAATTGCAGCGGTGATTGCAAAGAAGAGAGCGATTTTCTGATTTTGCTGAAATAATAAACTAAAAAGAAAAATAAACACAGCAACACCAAGAATTGCATACCTCAAGACCCTAAGATGAGTGTCTTTATCAAATGGTTTATCTCTAAATGGCATTATAACGTCTTGCACCAGTATTGTTGCCCAAGAATGTAGATACGTATCATGGGTACTTATAAACGCTGCAAGCATCAATGCAGCAAAAGCACCTAATAAACCTATCGGCAGTACCGTTGAGAGAACAATGGGACCTCGCATCTGAGATCTAAGCGTGTCCGTTTCTAAATTCTGTAGAGATCTATCTACCGATGCTGCAACCGAATTGTAATCACCGTGGTTCATAAAGACATAAATGAGTACAGGTACTAGTAAAAAGAATAGCCCTTGTGGTAGGCCCCTAAATCCAGCAAGGACGGATCCCATCTTTGCTTCATGGGCACTCTTTGCTGACGAGTTATAGGCCTGGCTGCCCTGCCAGCCCATAGTACCATACATGATACCAATGATTCCAATTAAAAAATACCAAAAATTAAAATCCTCTACGTTGCTGGTCTTGAATGGATTTATTCTAGAAGAATTTTCATACTTTTCATCAATTGCATTTCGTTTTTTTTCCTTTTCTGTATCAGATAGTTGAAGATAGTCTTCATCATTTTGTAAATCCATGATTTCTTCTTTCGCTAACTGAAGTGGCGTCTGTTCTAGGGATTCGGTAACCTGATCCCATCCAACACTGAAAAATAAATATAGGACTGTAACAATTAGTACTAAGGTTGCAAAAATACCTTGAAAAAAATCTGCGATTATGACTGCAATCTGCCCACCAGTATAAACGAAGTATAGAGATATCGACAGGAGAATAATCATAATTAAAGGATATACTGGTATACCGATAAAAGAATCGGGTAAGCCACAATAGCTAATAAAAAATTGAGCTCCAACCGCTGGGAATATTCCAAAATTAATTATACCAGCCAAGAATGCAACAATTCCTGTAAAAATTCTAAATTTTCGACTATAACGTTTTTCAAAGAATTGAGCTAGAGTTAGACAACGAGTAGATCGAAACCTATAGATAACCCACCCAGACATTGTTAGCATCAGTATGATAATGCCCTGGCTTAGCCCCCACCAAGCTAGACTAAATCCTGCAACATATCCCATTTCTAAAAACATTACAACCGATATAGCACCAAGACCAGCAACACCACTTGAAACGGAAATAAGGTATCGCCCAGCAGTCCTACCTGCAGAAAGAAAATCGGTTACACTTTTCATCAGTCCTGATGAAAAAGAAACCGAATAAAACATCCCTGCTAGAGCAATGAAGACAATCAACCAATCAATGAGATGTAAATTCAATTTCCCCAGACCCTTCCATCTTTTCTAATGAACATTGACCTATCTTTAAAAACTAGCTCTGCTTCCCAACCCGATGGTGTCACCATGATTTCAGGCGGCCAGGGAACCCCTTCTACAGGAGTTTTCATTAGATTCAATTTTTTCAAAGATGCAGTATATCTTTCATTCTTAAAATAATAATTTCTTTGCCTGAAATATACTTGACGTAGAGCCCATCTAATCTTGTCCAAACCGTCATCTGAAAATTGAATCTCCTCGGAACCTACAGATGTGTCACTAAATTGAACTAACCCCCAAAAGTGTGGAAAATGCATGTATATATGACCTTGTGGTGACCAAACCCAATTAAACTCTGGGCTGTCTGTTTTCACATATTTCCCATCTTTGATTTCAGTATCCCAGTGAACTCTAGAAAAGTTTACTTTCCAAATTTCTCCATCATTTGGTGGGTTTTTTGAGCGAAAGTTATTGATGAAACCTTTCCAAGGGATCGCAATCTCTAAACTCCAACCTTTGTCCATGTCAGAAGGATCATTTATAGTCCCGTCTACATGTACTTTGCTAATAAGGCCAGGAATGTCCCATGAATCAAGAGCAACCTTGTCCCCATCATGGTAGGGTTTCAAAAGAATAAGGTCCCACTCGGTTTCAAAAGCATTTACCTCAAGCTCATAATAATTGTGGGTGTCTCCATCTGGATCCAAAAATATCTCAAAATCGTTATCCTTGTAAACAACAGCATCCCGGGCAGTAATTGTCGCCCAGACATGAGGATCTTCCATATAGGCACCAAAGTAAAAGTAGTTATCGTCCCAAGTCATTTTTACCTTAGTATCATAGTAGGGATTTGGTTTTAAACTTCCTTCAATATCGACAAAAGAATCTGTCCACTTAGCACCTGACCAGGCATCATCATTTAGTTTTCCATCAACCAAAATAGAAGTTGCTGCTTTGTGACAAACATAAGTTTTTGGAGAGTATTCGATCCTAGGCTCTGGGAAAGCATTACCCCAAAACCCTTGACCCCAAAGAGGGTAAAAAGTTAGGAAGAGGGTGTATACTTTTAGG
>CEOF01016279.1_pt1 | contig 12578 bp, 4 predicted proteins | sample 361311 | NCBI WGS metagenome assembly CEOF01 (sample SAMEA2619667, study PRJEB7988) | marine metagenome | biome: marine biome (ENVO:00000447); feature: surface water layer (ENVO:00002042); material: "saline water (ENVO:00002010), including plankton (ENVO:xxxxxxxx)" | depth 5 m
ACAATTAATCCACCTCTTGGAACTTGGTTTTGATTAATATCAAATTCAGATATTATAAAATCACCATTTGTAGATGTAATACCTGTAAATTCAACAGTTGAGATACCTGCAGTCGTGTCTGAAATAAACTCATAATTATTTCCAGTGTTATTAATTGTTTTTGGTGTTTGGAATATACCATTAATAAAGACCACTCCATTACCTACACCAACACCTAAAGACGTATTAGCACCACCAACTGTTAATGAATATGTTTTTCCTATTCCCGTGAAAGTATCTGAAATATCATCAAATAATAAGTTTGTCGTATAATCACTTCTAAGGAATGTTCTTCCACTAAAGTTTGCCTTTACAAAAGGAAGATTAGTCTCATCTCTTCTTGATCTTGCATTTCCTTTTGGAGGATCTGAGAAAAAGACTGTGCTATCAACAATATTAAATGAACCTCTATGTATTCTTGCTGAATCATTTGCAGTATGAGATGTCGCTGCAATACCTAATTGACCTCTCAAAACTTTAACTACAGGTAGAGTTGCAATACCTAGCGATACATCAACGGAATCATTTATAGTTCCTGTAGGTGTGCTAGAAAGTCCAACTTCAGTAACCTGCATATATTCATCATTAATTTTTAAGAAATCTTGTGGTTGTATTGAAGTAATTCCACTTAATACAAACTGTGATAGACCAATACCAATACTACTATTGTGAGTAAATCCATCAAAAATTCCTAAGTTATATGATAACGTTGTGAAATTAATCGGTTGTTGAACAACACCATCTAAACCTATTATTGTTTTAGTTAACGATTTTGCCATCGCTAACTTATGTAAATTACCAGAACCAGTACCTGTAAAGGTTACAGCAGCACCAGAACTTACATATTCGGGTCTCGTAAATAATTTGAATTTATTTTGGTCAATACGTTGAGCAAATACATTGCTTGGTAATATTGTAGTGACAATTCCTGCAGTATTTGCTGTGGCACCGATTGATACAGCGGAAGCACCAACTCCAACAAATGTTGATGTTGGAGTATAAACCAGTTCTTCATTTGTATTGAAGAAATGATCAGGTATTGTGAATACACCAGTTCCTAAATTTAAAACTGTTGAATCTGTAGGATTAAATGATTTAGAGTAGATTGGAATACCATTATGTTTTAAATCAAAGTCTTTTTTATTTGCTCTTAATCCAGAAGCACCATCAAAAGTTGTTAAGAATAATTTTTGCGATACAGTACCATATATTAAATCTGGAGGAGAATTATCAAAATCACTTGCTGTATATAATATCTGATTAAATGATTGAACTTCAATTAATGATTTAAATTCTGTATCAGGATAGAATTTTAACTTAATATCGTTACCAACTATCTCACCACCGAAAGTACCAATTCCTGTTGTAGAACCTGCAGATACAAAAGGATATTGAACTGTTAAAACATCATCCGCATCTCTTAATGTGATAACTTGATGAACTGCAGAAGTTTTACCACAAGAAACTCTGACTAATGATTTAGAACTTGTATCAATAGTCTTAGAAAGAGTTGTATAAGTTATACCAACACCAATTGGAGAAATTTCAGTTGCATATCCTGATTCAAATCTTGCACTTCTTTCAGCACCAGCAGGTTGACCAGAGACTGAAAAACGATAAGTTCCTATTCCAGCAGTAGTTGTTCCTAATCCTACAATATTTGCTCTAACATCAAGTGTGTTTACTCTATCATTTTCACATTGTAATTTAATTAAATCATTTTCAAATCTAGCTGTTATCACACCAACAACACTATTACTAATTCCAGACTGAGTATCAATATATGTTTGAGCAATTGTTGTGTCAATACCATCAAAATCAACTATCACTTCATTGTAATTAATCTCTTTTGTTACACTATCTTGAACAAAAATAGTTGCATAAAGTGAATTAAAATCAGTTTTAGGATATTCAACAATTGTAGTAGTGGTAAATCCAGAACTTGCACTACTTACACCCACATTAACTCCAGTTAAATCAAGATTACCAATTCCAGTTGTATTGATACCAGTTAAATCGGTATTGAAGTCTGCTTTTAATACTTTAATATCGTGATCTTTTGTAAATGAATCTTCAGGTGTGAATAATAGATTTTTAACACCTGTGTTTAAAATTTGTGTTTCAAATACACCTAAACTTGTAGTTGTAAAATCATCAGTTTTTGTAAGTAAATATGCGTTATTTTCTGTTGTTAAAGTAACTAACTCTACTAATTGTGAGTCTTGAGTATCTGGATCTACAACTTGAATTAAATAATTACCAACACTCTCTGTAAGAGATTCAATTACTGTACTTACAGATTCAAATCCGTCACTTGAAAAAGTAGAACTAATATCATCATGCACCAATACTCTATTAGTTTTACATCTTGTAAAATCAGTCAAACTTTTATTACTAAATGTTAAAAACTTTGATTTTGTATTATTTACAGCAGTGTCGAAATCTCTAACTACATCGAAATTATTAATCGCATCAACTCTTTGTTTATCACTAAGTTCTAATACATTAGCTACATCTAACACAATTAATTGATTTGAATCTAAAGTTTTTCCCGATCCAACATTAATATTTCTTATAATTGAAGTATCTGCGAAATTCTTTAGTCCTGCAGGATGCACTAATCTATTAATTGGGTTTACAAATTTATCCCACTCTACTGTACTTTTTATTGTATAAGATAGATTTTGATAATAATTATTATCAGGTATTACTTGAACATCTGAGTTTAATTTTCCAATATTATCTAACCATCCATATTCTTGCCTATTTGAAAAATTAGTATTAAATTGTGCTGAGTTTCCAATTATACTAATAATCTCAGCGGATACATTACTTAATTCACCCTTTATCCTATCTCCAACATTAATTTTATATTTTCCATCAGTTTTTATATAATCATCTCTAATATCAATAACTGATAAATCAGTAATATTATCGTCAATCCTTAATGGTTCATTTAATTCAAATACTCCTCTTGTTTGAACAGGTTGTATATTAGGTAAATCTTTTGAATTAATAATTGACGCATATCCAGATTGAAAAGTTTTAGCAATTCCAGGATTTGTAGTTACACCAGCAGTATTAAATTTTAATATACACTGAGTGCCAGCAATGTAATCTATAACATCAAAATATTGATAATTATAATTTTCAGAATTATAACCCTCTCCCTCTACTGTAGTATTTGTTGAAATTCCACCTTGTGTTGCACCAATACCAATTTCACCTATTCTTTGTATACCTTCAACAAAAACTTGATCTCCTGTTGCAAATGGTTGAACATCAAAATTATTGATAGGAGTTTCAAGGAAACAAGTTACAACACCTGATTTACTTGTTTGAACAGAATTAATACCAACTCCATTAGTATTATCAATTGATATTATTTTATGAACTACTGAATCTAGTCCTGAGATAGGAGATACTACTTCAATTTTAGATACGGTTTGATTTGGAGTAAAGGCTATCAATGATAAATCATCAACAACTGTATTTGATGTAGGATTATATACAATTAGTTTTGGAGTACTAACATAGTTTTTTCCACCGCTAATAATATTAACAGAACTAATAACATCTAAATTATCAAGTTTCAAAAGTGGTGATATAAATGCTTCTGGACTTAATGTCTTATCCGAAGAATACTCATAACCAATATCAGCAATTCTTATCTTTTTAATCCTTCCCACTGATGATGAATATGGAACTAAATTAGCATTATTACCAGTTGCACTTGTAACAGATTCAAATAACGGTAATTTTTTATAATTAAATCCAGATGATAATATATCAAAATCTTTAATTGCACCAGTCACTGAAGTAGATTTTGTAGAATATTCTAATTTTTCACAATCACTACTTGTATAGGTTGTAAATTCAGGTACTTGTGGAGAAAAATCAAAAGCATTTGCAGTTACATTTGATATTTTGTATTCACCATTATATTCACTATTAACAAATCTTATTTCAGAATAATTAGATACTTCAGTGTCAGCAGTGCTTATAAATCCTCCTTTTGTTAAACCGTAATATAATCGACCTGGAGTAGATGTAGAATATTGAACAGTTAAAGCAGCACCTATAGGATCAGTATTATTTGTACCTATACCAATCGTTCCAGCAGTACCCACGTTAAATGAACTAGAATCTTGTGAACTTAAATATTCATTTGTTAGATTTTGATCATAAAATAATTTAAAGTCAAAATCAGATAGTGAGGTATCTTTTAAATTAAATGTTAATTTAGAATTTTTTACAACATCTATTCTTGGGTTAATCTTTCCAATTTTTTGAGTTCCACCAGTGTTTGCAGTAATAGGTGCAATTTTAACTGGATCTGAATTTAGATCGATTATTGTTTCAACAAGATTAAATTTTGAACTATTAACTCTGTACACAAAATATGCACCAGTGCTAATACCAGTTGCTGATCCATCATAAAAAACTTTATCCCCTGTTTCTAAACCATGATTAGTAATATTAATTTTATTTGTCTCTACATCACTACTTGCAAATGTAAGTGGATTAATTAATAACTTATCAAATTCGGAATTATATTCAACTGAAATAGGTGCGGTTGTTCCTATACCTACTGTCAAATTAGGAATTACATTAATATTGACTATATCATTTTCTTTAAGATTATGAGTAGTTGTATTCGCTGCAGAAACATTAGCAAGTAATGTTGTTGTTACTTTATCAATATCTCCAGTAACTTGTTCTTTAGATGTTTGGAAGAAATACAATCCTGAAGAGATTCCTGATACTGAACCAGCATTATTTCCTACAAAAAATAATCCCTCACTTGTACTACCTATTCCAACTTTAGTTGTTACAATACCAATATTATTTTTACCCTTGTCTATGATGTAAACTTCAAGAGAGTTTTGTCCAATATGAGGTACTTTAAATTCAGTTGCAGGGACAGATGAATCCTTTCTTACAGTAAATCTATTTGCTCCTGCTCGTTTGTTTATTGTTACTTTTTGTCCAGTTTTAAATGGATGATTTGGTATGTGTATAGTTCTTGTTGGTATTGAAACTGTTTCTTTAATTTCTCCAATAATTCTATCTACACTAATTGCAGAACCAGTTGTATCTCCAAGTCCTATTGATTGTGCAGAGTTAAAGTAAATAATATCATTAGGTGTAGAATCAAATTTATTTGTCTGAACAGGGATAGTAATTTCATTAGTTAAAACATCTATATTAGAACCTAGAGTATGAGCAATACCTGTATGTCTAAGAACTCTAATAACTTTTCTTGTATCGTAAACATTTAATACTTTCAGTGTTTCTATTGCAGTTGTATTACCTGATCCAACTCTTAATGAACCACCAATAGAAATTGAATTTGGTATTTCAGTTACGTATATGTCTTGAATTAATCCACTATTACTCCCTGCTGTCATCGCTTTTGCAAGACCTATTCTATCAGTTTTAACACCTACTTGATAAGTTCCTGATAAATTTAATATAGTGGTACTTAAACCAGAAATAGTTACATTATCCTGATCATTTACATCGATGAATGGTAAATATTTTGCGGAAACTTCATTAGTTGATTTCCATTCAAACACAGCATTTTCAAAAGTGGTTATGGTGGTATCAATACGTGATACTCCAACACCAACTATTTCACTCACTTGAGCACTAAATCCAGATCCATCAGTTTCATCATTATTAAACTTTGTCAGATCTCCAACTTTATATCCATCACCACCACTTAAAATTGTTAATCCATCAACAATACCTTTTGTTACAGATTCAATCTTAGTTAACTGTCTAACATCTTCATAAGATTCAACAATAAAATCATTATTTGCAGACTTTTCATCAACATTATATGGGAATGTATTCCTTCTTAGTGATGAACTATTAAAATCAAAATCATGATCTAATATTTGATTATCATCAATAAATGGTGATCTATAAGTATTACCTATGAAGTATGGATATAAACCGTTTAGTTTATTAGTGTCTGTTGCTAAACCTACAGTAGCAAAATAAGCATATACTCCATTTGGAAATTCTGGAGTTTTACAGAATCTACCATTGTGAATATCAAGGTCTCCAGAATTATTAAATTGATGATCTTCTATAAAATATCCTGCATCAAACCCAACAGGTCTGTTCAATACACCATTAACGTTAGTAACATATGAAGATGATATTATTTTTAAACTTGAGTTTATATTATCGGCTTCTGAATATCCAAAAGGACCATATATTGGGTTGCCATCATATGCCCATCCAATAATTGGAGAATGACCAGTTATTTGATTAAATTCACCACTTCCAGTAATACTAAATGTATTTTCAAAATTGGTAGCGACATTTTGAGAATAACCTAGAATACTAAATTTTAATGAATTATCCTTATTTGAAAGGAATGAGTCTCCAAATCTATTTGCATTATTTACTACTAAACTTCTAAGTCTCGCTGTGAACCCACCGTTAGACCCTCTTGCAAATGCTTTAACTTCAGTGTCTGTTGCACTATATCCAATTCCAGTGTTTGTAACTATTGCATCTATTACCTTACCATCTTGAAGAACTGGTCTTACAACAGCTCCTGCTCCAGCTCCAGTAGAGATAACTCTTAATTCTGGACTAGAATTATACTCTCTACCTCTGTTTACAACTACAACATCTATTATCCTACCATCTAAAACTATTGGTTTAAATTCTGCATTAACACCATTTTGAATTGAAATTTTAGGTATAACCTGCTTATCAAGAGTTGTTGAACCATAATTTGTTCCTTCCTCATACAAATAAGCACCAAGTAATTCACCAGTAACAACAGGGTTGATAATAATATCTCCTGTTACAGTTGAACCATAAGATACATTAATATTTACTTTTATGTCAGGATATTTAAAAATTTGAAATCCAGTACCAGATGAGGTAAAGTTAACAAACTTACCTCTATCATAATTTACTGTTGATGTTCCACCTATTCCAGCATCTGCCAATCTAAATGAATCATCATCTAATTTTCTAACAAGATATGATGAGGTTGTTGTCATACCTTGAATGTTTGTTGTTTCTGCAGAATATTCTACAATTTCTCCATTTGAAAATCCGTGATTTTTATAATTGATTGTATTTGATGCGGTTGATATTCCAATTGGTTTTACTCTCAACTTACGATGAGTGTATCCTGTCCCTTCATTTAAAACTTTAATAGTAATAAGTGTATTTTTTTTCTCAGTTCTAAATCTATGAATACCACTAGCAGATGTATCTGTCGATAATCCTACAGTGTTTATACCAGTAGTACCAAATACTGCATCTGTGTTAGTGTTAAATATTCTTACAGTTTTTGGATTTACAACTCTTACATAGTAAGGATCTCCATCAGAAAGTGTTGCTGTAATATTGTTTGCTGTATCATAAGCTGATCCAATACCAATTGGTGTATTACCATTTGAATTGTAATATACAAGTTGACCATTTTCTAAATTATGTTCTGTTTGAAACGTTATAGTTTCATTAACAATATCTACACCACCATTAAAGAATATATCTCTACTGTCAAAATTAATATAACGATCTCTTTCACCGAGTATTGGTTGTAGCACACATCCATTTCCATTTCCACCAGTAAGTGAGATGTTAGTAACAGATTTTATATCAAATCCTTGTGGATCAACAAAAACTGATTTAACAGTTCCTTGAATAATAGGTTCAGCAGCTGCACCAACTCCACCACTACTTGTTTCTATACCAATAATAGGTGGATTTATTATATCATATCCAGTTCCACCATTTAATAAATCAACAGACTCAAGAGGACCATAAAAAATTTGGTGGTCTGAAATAGGAGACCTAATCTGAGTACCATTAATTAGTATTCCAATATCAGTAACTGGAGTTTCTTGCTTTGATGCTACAAATAAATTCTGATTTAATGGAATTTTTCTTAATATTTTATCTGGACCTAACTTTGCACTCTCATGATCTTTTAATATAAATTTATGAACATCTGTAGTAGATGTTCTTACACCAATCTGAACGGTGCTAGCTGTACCAATTTGTGATAAAGAATTATATAATCTTATTTTTGATTTGTTTTGATTTGCACCTGGTATAACAGGATCTACAAAATATGTTCTGCCTGTATCTAATCCAGGTAACACATCACCTTCTGGGTTGTATATGACTGCATCACCCTGAACAAAATCAATATCTGTGTTAGGTGGTGGAGTAAATTTTATAATACTATAGAGTTGACCTATAGGATCGTATCCCTCTAAACCTGCTGCAGTGCTTCCAGTTAATGTTTCTTCTATAATATTGGTTGTAATATCATAACTTGGTAAAGAGTTTGATGTGACATATCCATCAGAATTACCATCCACATAAACATTTAAAGTATCTGCAATAAGTGTTTCATTTCCTTCCTCAATAGGAACACCTGAACTAGTTGCTTTCTCTATAGTTCGACGAATATCATATAATTGATTAGTAACAGGACTAAAACCTGCAATATTACTTGCAGTTATTTGATTTAACGTTGTATCAACACTAGCAACATTACCTCCACCAACTATTCGTTGTTCATTTTGTTTTAAAATATCAAATCTATCACCTACTTTTAAGGAAGATTTATCTATTGGAGTTTTTAGTTTAAATGTAGAACCAGATATTTCAACATTAAATCTCGAACTAGTATTGTATATCCAAGAGTTTGCAAAAATTTGTTTATAATTTAAAGATTCATTTTCAATTTTTTCACCTACGTTTTTAACAAATACATTTTCTCCCTCATTAACTAAATTAATATCAGTTACAGGTACTAATTCTGATAAAACACCTGTGATTCTTAAATCAATTCTTTTCGTTAAATCTCCATTTTCATATCCAAAAATTGTTTCGTCAAATCTAACATCTTCAGCAGTACCAATACCTACACCAATTCCAGTACATCCAAAAAATTGGTTTATTGTTTTCGAGGAATAATCTATTTGTAAATTATTATCACTGATAATTGTTCCAGTTTTTGCAAATCCTACTGTAGAGTCAACTGAAATAATTGAAGATCCTGCTGATACATTTTCAAGAGATTTAGTTTTACCTGGTATAGTAAATACACCCTGAATTAAATCTCTATCACTGTATCCTACAAATAATGATAATTTATAATAACTCTTTCCACCTCTTGTTAAAATTTCTACTTCCGATACCGATGCATTTGTGGATGTATCTGTAGATTTAAAAATTGTTTGTCCTACTAAATCTTGTGGTGTTCCCGTTGATGTAATTAAATCTGCTACAATTACTTCTCTTCGTATAAACTCAGCAGAAGATGGTTTTATCAGATTACCCTCTAAGTCGAGTATTGTAGATTCAACTCCATATAATACTTTAAATAAAATTCTTATCGATTCTTCAATACCTTTTGATTGATAAAAAGAACGAGCAAACTTTACAAAGTTACCTACATCCAAATTTTCAGAGAAATCATTATCTTCTAAACCAGGTAAAAATGTTTTCTTTAATTTTTTGTAAAATTCTTGTAAAAATAAAACTGATAAGTTTTTAACAGTGGAACCTGATATATGTGTTGCTGCTACTGTATCATCAAAAACTAAACTTTCACGATTAATTTCTAATAAAGAAGAAGAAATACCAACATTATATCCAGATATACCACTAAATCCACGAATACATCCAGTGAAAGATGTTGAAGTTATTCCAGTATAAGATATAATTTCATCGTCTATCTTAAGTAAACCATATTCTGTTGGAAAACCCTTTGTGCTTGGTACTGTAATTGTAGTATCAGTTGTTGAAACCGCAGAGGATATACTCGTAACACCTACAACTACTTCAGGGACTAAGTTATCTGATTTTAAATACTGTGCAAAATTATTAATTAAATCACTCGCACCACCTTGAAACTCTTGAGAGATAAAATATTGTTTAAAAAATTCTGTAGCTTTTGGGAAATCTGTCACCAAAAACTCTGGCAACTGATTTTCAATAATCGTATTGACTTTTATTCTTTTGTCAATTTGTGACATAAATTATTTCCTCTCTAAATCCCCATTTGAGTAACTAGAGGTATAGTAGTCTCTTGTAAATACAACACCTGAAACATCTTCTCCTGATGCTATAACATCCTTACTCATATTTATGGTAGTATTTGAGACATCAAAATCAAGATAAAGATCTTTTAAACCCACAACATCATTTGATTCAGGAAATGCTTGAACTTGAATAATATTATTTTGTGAAGTTGTTGATGTAATATTAATTGTGTTTAGAATAACTTCACCTTTTTTGTAATCAACTCCACCTGCTTCCTTTACAATAATTACTTGTTGACCCTTATCATTTTTAGAAACAATACTTATAATACCTTTCATACTTCCATCAAGATTACCTGATGAATCTTTATTAGGAACATCAGTAATATATGCTGTTTGAGAAAATCCATTAATTGTAAATCCTGTGCTTTTAATATTAAATCCTGCAGGATTTATATAAAAACGATTACCAAAACAAAGTTCATATTGGGCAAATTGATTTAATAATGCTTTTAAATCTCTTCTAATTATAACCTTTGTAATATTGGATGTAATTGCATTGTCAACACGATCTATAAGTATGTTTAACTTACTATATTTAAATCTACCACCAAACCTGTTAATCTCAACGTTATTAGAATAATCTGTTAATGCAGATATAATATCAGTTCTTAAATTTGCTTCAGATGCAACTTGTGCTGGATTATAATAAACTGTACTGTCTAATTCTACATATAGTATTTTTAAGTCTACTATTTCAGAATTAATACCAGCGATAGCGTAACCCTTTAATTTATTTCTTATTTGTGATTTATCAAAATCTGATATGAAAGATCCATTTTTTGGTTTAATACTAATTTGAACTTGTCCAAATTTTGGTGGATCTAATTCTTCACCACCAACCACTGCAACAGAGTCAGTTTGAGGATAAATTTTTTGAATTATAGTTTCATAATCTCTTGGTGTAACTGCTCTATGTTGTGCTGAGTAGAGTCTAGGAGCAAAATACTTAATAGTAGATACATCTTCAACTTCAGCACCATTAGAAGCGTTTGTGACGGTAGTAACTGTTATATTATCGGAAGGTGTGAACAGTGTGCTATCGCTCTTTGTAAATGAACCTTGAAAACTAAAATTAGAAGGACCATTTCCATCTTCTCCTTCAGTAACAATATATCTTGCTGTAATTACTGATGCATTTTCTAATTTTTTGCCGAATAATCCATCACCAAATAAAATTTCATATTTTTCATCTTGAACTTCTTGTGCAAGATAGATTTCTGAAGTCTTTGTTAGGTTTAGCACATTGTCAACCATTGAAAACTTTCTACCTAAACCAACATCAGCAGTTCCTTTTACATAAACACGTAAAGTTGAACTATCAATATTAGGACTATCAATAATATATCTTTGATCTTGAGAAGTATCAACTGAATATACTCTTTGAAGTAAAGTTCCTTCATAGATGCTGATTGGGTCATCAAATTGTGCAAAGGATGTACCACCTATATCTCTAACTCTTGTTGAAGTAATTTCATCAGGTATTGAAAAACGATATGTTGTATTTTCAACATTACCAACACAAACAAGACCTGAACGTAGCGTTAAAAACCTTGGAGTGCTATCATTCGTAGTTCCTAAGTTAACATCACTTATTTTAATTGTAGCGATTGCAGCGGTTTTTGAACGGGGTACATAACCAATATTTCTTGCAAGTAACTACGTTTTCTCTTATTGTTGCAGAATCTAAAAATGATTCGTTTGCAACTAAGTTTGCATTAAATGCATTAATGTAGGTATTATATGCTAAAGTATCAATTAAAACTGAAAAGTTAGAACCTTCAAAGTCAAAATCTGTAAAATTTGAGTTTGAACGAAGAAAATCTCTTATTTGTGCTTTGATTTGATCAAAGTCTAAACTTGTAAACTGTGTAAAGGGCATATTATCTCGTTGGTTCTAATATAAATGTGAAAGATTGTAGGGGAGACTGTAAACCTACGATTTCAAAAAGCACTTTTACCTCAATTGCATTGGAATCTGGTTTTGCATCAACTTCAACACCTATATCACCTACTCTAGGTTCAAAATTACGTATTGTTTGTCTAACCATATCTTCAATTATCATAACACTTGAACTTGAAAAGTTCTCAAACAACATCTCACGGATGTTTGTACCTAATAAAGAGTTAAAAAACCTTTCTGTAGGTATAGTTTCTACCAAATTTCTCACTGATCTTACGATTGCTCGCTCATTTGTAATAACAGGTAAGTCTTTTGTCACTGGATGTGGGTCAAAAGACAAACTGATATCCTTAAATGCTCTTGATTTGCGTTGAATCGCCATTATTAATGCTTTTAGTTTTATTTATACCCTATCTTGCATAATCATTCATCACGTAATCATCAGTATCGAAGTAATTCAGTATCCACCACGCTACACTACGTGGATTTTTTCTTCCACAAGTGAAAATATCGATTGCTACACACCCTTTTTCTGGCCA
>CEOF01125850.1_pt1 | contig 12547 bp, 18 predicted proteins | sample 361311 | NCBI WGS metagenome assembly CEOF01 (sample SAMEA2619667, study PRJEB7988) | marine metagenome | biome: marine biome (ENVO:00000447); feature: surface water layer (ENVO:00002042); material: "saline water (ENVO:00002010), including plankton (ENVO:xxxxxxxx)" | depth 5 m
GGAAAGGAAGTGGAATCGCTCACTGGCAAAACAGTAAGTTGTGGATGCTCAAATATGCTCACTATTTCTGGTGATGTTATATCTGCAAATGATATGTCAAAGGTAATAATGTTAAGTCAATACAGTCAAAAAGAGAAAAAAACTTTGTTATCAAATGAAGATTTGGAGTATCAGGAATTGAGGAAACAAAGAAAAATCAGAAAATTAGATTTTGAGGTTAGATAAATATTTGCTAAATGTGAATATCATGTTATAATTGTACATATGCGGAACCCACTATGATTAAAACTTTAATCTCAGAGTTTCCTGTATCTGATCTTCCAAAAGAAAGAAGTGTCAGTAAGGAAAAAATCAAGAAGTATACTTACTCGAAGGCTGAAGTCGATGTCCTCATTGATGCAGCAGTTGAAAGAGCGGTTGCTGAAGCAAGAAAGATTGATGAAGAATCAATGGCAAAGCATAATCGTGATGCAACTGTACTTAGTATGATTCTAGGATTTACTACACTTGCATTGTTTGTAGATGGGTTACTAAGAGTGTTAGGAATTGTTCCACCATTTATGGATTTAGATGTTAATATATTAGAAAAAATTGCTGATAGAGTTGAGAGTGATGTTATAGATAAGATAAGACAAGTTCCTATACAAAATTATTTCATCGATAATGAATGACATTACAATATCAATATATCTAATATGCTTTGTTGTATTATTAGGTGTAACCTTGACCTTTATGTGGAAAAACATGGAAAGTATTAACAAAATGCTAAACTATCCAACGGATGTAAAATCAAAATTACCACATCCAGAACTTAAGGATGTGCAAACTGGTGACGAATTACTTGTTGTTGATTTTAAACCAGACATTAGAAGAGAAGGTGCAGTTGATATAGTTTTTACTCCCGATAAAGAATTTCAAGATTTGTATCTTAAAAAATCTTTGGAAAAAAGAATCGAGGAAATTGATGATGAAGATGATGGAGGTCTTATTTCAAGAAAATGATTAGTTTTTTATTTTCAATGGCAGGATTATTAAACCTGTTATTCTACGTTTTTGCAATTGGTTTTGTAATCTCATTGATACTAGAGCAATGGTTAAAGGCAAGACCTCTATCTGTTGACGCATCTATGAATGAGAGAAACATGTATATTGTACAAACAAACAGAAAGTATTGTTGGAGACAGGCATGGATAGTAAACATTTATTGGTTTGCATGTAATGTAGGTTTGTATTTCATCTCAAGAAATATACAATCACCTGTAGATACTTTCTGGAATGGTATGTAACACTTGACTAGAACATCCATATCTACTATAATATGTGAATAGGAAATTTAAGGCAATGACACTTAATTTAAGATTCAAAAAAAATTTAAACGACTTACGTTCTGCTGCAAATGGGGAAAGTTATTTGGATATTAAAAATCCAAAACTGTATAAAAAAATAATGAGGTATTACGAAAAAGAAAGTGTCACATTCACTGGTGATTCTTTCCAAGATTACGATATAATAATAGAGAACCTAAAAAAAGATCTACACCTTACGGAGGCAAATTAATGAAAACCATCATACATCATGAAGAATTTCCATACAGATACGTTGAGTGTGGAATACTTGAAATCAATGATGAACCAGATTTTCGTATTCAAAAGTACAATCAGTACTCTGATAGGTATGCTAATATGTACTATTGTGATAATCGTATGCAGTTTGATACAGCCATTGAAGATTTTGAATACACCAAATGGTTAGATCCTGCAGGTGTACCATGTTATTCTAAAGATTAATGAACGTAGTATCTGGAAATATGGCAGGTGCCTTTAGTGGGTTTCTGTCACACTTGTCTTGGATGGAGGTTGCAGATGATCCACAGAATCAAATCAATCTACAACTTCATGCAAGAAATAAAACACACTATCATGGAAATAGTTATTCAAACTACAAATGGTTTGAATCAAGAAGTTGTAATAACTTTCATGAAATACTAGAAGAAAATCTTCTTCTTAAATTTTTTAAACAAAATGGTTATCTAAAAACGAATGAACCAATTGATTGTCTTTACACAGAATGTTATCCGATAGATGTAAAAGATCGAATTGTAAATTATCCAGATACTTTAAAATATGAGGGTAGAGGTGGTCTTAAAGAACAATACACAGACATAGATAATTTAACTCTTACTCGAAATGCCTTAAACAAACAATGGAATAAGTTTAAATTTAATGATGAGTTTAATGATAAACTACAAGAAGAGCAACAATTAATAAATGGTAAAAAAGTAATGTCTTTGATGCTCAGACAAACTGAACACTATCAAGGATATAAAGCAGGTGGAAGAGAAGTTTTAGACAAGGCAATTGAAACTGTTAGAAGTAAAATAGATGATTATGATGCACTTCTTTTGACAACTCAAATTCAACCTTTTGTTGATGAGTTTGTAAAAGTTTTTGGTGACAAGTGTCTATATACACAAAGAGAAAGAATACCCCAAGACATTGATTGGAAGGGTGGTAGATATACACATGTCATAATGCCTGACATTGAGTATGAAACTGAATATAGAAATGTTATGTTAGATGTTATCTTGACCAGTAAAACTGATTTTATTATTGCAGGTAGTAGCAATATGTTTCTTGCTGCTTTATCCATGAATCCTCAAGTACCATTTGATATTTTCTTGAATACTAACGGATGTTAAAATGAGAAAACAATTTAAATTATTAAATGATTCCTTTATTCATTTGAGTAATGGTAATAAAGGTTATATGATACATGGAAAAGAATCTAAGTGTATTGAATGGGTTCACTCTGGAGAAGGAAAACAACAAGAAACATTTAATTCTCTTACTAATAATGATGAAACTTTTTATGTAGATAAGTTTTTACCTGTTGGATTTAGGGATGATAGAAGTAAAAAAAAGTATGGATTACTTTTTGAATGTGGTTGGATTATGCAACCTCTTATAGATGAGATTAAAAATAATCTTGATAATTATATGAATTGTTATGAAAAAATATTTACTTGGTCTGAAGAACTGGTTAATTTACACGAAAGAATTTGTTGGATACCAGGTTATGGATCTTATATAAAAGAACCACAAATATATCCTAAAGATAAATTAGTTTCAATTATATGTTCCAATCGAACTGATTTACCAGGTCATCGACATCGTTTAGAAATGGTAAAGCAATTGGAACCTTATGCTCCTTGGTTTGGTAAGGGGAGAGGTGATATGGAAATTAAAGATAAAGAAGAAGGACTTGCTGATTATATGTTCTCAGTTGCTATTGAAAATATGGACAACTGGTGGACTGAAAAGATTTTAGATTGTTTTCTTTGTGGAACAATTCCTATTTTTTATGGAACACCTAATATTGGTAATTGGTTTAATACTGATGGTATCATTATTCTTGAAGATGGATTTGATATTGAATCATTGACACCTGAATTATATTACTCTAAAATGGATGCAATCAAAGATAATTTCCAAAGAGGATTACCTTATGAAATGATTGAAGATTATATTTGGGAGACTTATTTTGCAAAATAAAATTTGTTTAATTCATCACTTCGCAGGAATAGGTGATGTATTTTTTCTACAATATGTTGCCAGAAAATATATGGCAATGGGATACCATGTTATATGGCCACTAAAAGATGAAATACTTTGGATACAGGATTACATTCCTGATATTCAATTTTGTTCTCGACAGGATAATTTTCCTGGCAAAGAATATTATGGTCAAGACCTTGTTATATTATCACCTCAATTTGTTTATTTGGGATTGATGAATACTCATTTTTGGCAAAATGATTATGGTGTAAGAGATCAAGATACTTGTATGGTTATGCATTCAAAATATATCATGATGCAATTAGATTGGAAAAACTGGTCAGAGGGTTTCCAGTTCAATAGAAAAATTGACAAAGAAAATAAATTGTATTATAATGTATTGGGATTGAAGGATGATTCTGAATATGTTTTTGTAAATCGATATGCTAACACTGAGAACCGAAGAAATAATGAATTAGTATTTCCTGATTTTGATATACCTACCATAGATCTCCAAATTCTAAATGGATTTAGTTTATTTGATTGGTGTAAAGTTATTGAAAATGCAAAAGAAATTCATACTGTACATACCTCTATGCCTTACCTTATAGATAGATTAAATATTAAAACTAAAAAGTACTACATGTATCAGGGGATTCACAATCCTAATGTTGAACATATTCCTTTTTTAAATAATACTCCAGTATGGATTCCAAATTAACATTGAGGTGAAACTATGAAAATGCCAATTTCAGAAATTATTGATAGATATACAATTACTAAATTAAAAACTGAGAGAACTGATGAGGATGTCAGTGGTGAATTAAATTCTTATAGAGAAGAAATAGATAAGTATAAAATTGATGTTGAAGAATATATAGACCGCATGTATGAAATTAATGGAACACTGTGGAATTATGAAACACAGATGAGGAAGTTAATGGATTCAAAAAATGGAACAGGTCCTATAGTTGATGCAAATGAACTGCCTTTGGAAGAAATAGGTAAACTTGCATTGTTGGTTAGAGATATTAATGGAACACGTAATGGTCTTAAGTCTGAGATTGTTGAAAAGTTTAGTGAAGGATTTAAAGATATTAAAATTAATTATGTAAAAACTGATTACCCCGTGTTATCAAATCTTGGATTGAAGTTTGAAGATGGAAATTGAAAAGAGACCATGGGGATCTTACGAAGTACTATTAGATGAACCCACATATAAAGTAAAAAGAATTATAGTTGAACCCCATCAACAGTTATCTCTACAGTTTCATAATTTTAGAGAAGAGCACTGGACAATTGTAGATGGTAGTGGAACTCTTCGTGTTGGAGAATGCACGTTTGATGTTAAGGTTGGTGATCGAATATTGATTCCAAAACTTTCGGTTCATCGTGCAACTGCTCTAAATGAAAAATTAATATTCATTGAAGTTCAGTTGGGTAAATGTGAGGAGGAAGATATAACCAGACTTGAAGATAGCTACGGGAGGTCCTGTTGCTAAATTTTGAATTATGTATTATAATAGTATTACATCCTAAATTTTAAAATGAATCGAATTACAAATTATGAGGAATTAGCAGGAAGATTAGATAAATGGCTTAAAGATTACTATTACATGTATGGTATTGAATCATTTGTAATAGGTGTATCAGGTGGAATTGATTCTGCTGTTGTCTCTACTCTTTGTGCCAAGACAGGACTTCCTACTTACGTTCTGACCATGCCTCTAAACTCAAAAAAAGAGAACACAGAATTATCAGATGCTCATGCGAATGCATTGTGTGAGAAATATGATAACGTAACTAAGTACGATATAGATTTATCTGAACCATATGATAAGTTGATATCAACTATTGGACTTAGAACAGCACCAGAAGGGTACACAACAAATCAAGAACTGATTACAAATCAACATGTAAATGCAAATACAAAGTCTCGCATTCGTATGGTAACCTTATATCAAATTGCAGGAGTTGTAAAAGGTGTCGTTGTAGGAACAGGTAATAAGGTAGAGGATTATGGTGTAGGTTTTTATACTAAGTATGGTGACGGTGGTATTGATATTGCTCCAATTGCTGATCTTTATAAGACAGAGGTCTGGGAACTTGGAAGATATCTAGGAGTAGATCAACGCATTATTGATGCAGATCCGACTGATGGATTATGGGATGATTCAAGAACTGATGAAACTCAATTAGGTGCATCATACGCAGAACTAGAAGAGGCAATGGAAACAGGTAAAGGATCTGGTCTTGAGGTTTTAACAAAGTTCAATACACAAAACAAGCATAAGATGGATCCCATTCCTACATTTAAACTATGAACGTTTATGTTACTTTAAGTAATTTAAAATCCGATGAGAGTTGGAAGAAGAAGATACCATTGATTGATGGTTTTGGAACTGAGGGTATTGGTTCTATGATTCAATATCATCTTCTTCTTTTTTATCTTTCAGATTTTACTGGTATTCCTTTTACATATCCTGGCTCTAAAAATTTTGCTCATCATTCATACACAGAATATTCTGAAGATAATTATTTTGAAAAGATAGATACTTTTTTTAATTTTCCAAAGGTTGATACTGAGTGGGATGAGGTATATGATTATGAGGGACAGATTGATGATAACTTCTTCAAGTTAATTGAAAGTTATAAAAGTGATAAAAAGGTACTAGTAAATTTACATAACTGCCATCGTGCCATAGATGCTTTTTGTGGAAGTAAAAAAGAATCTATCTTTACAAAGGATAGAATTGATAAGATTAGAAATAATTTAATTTTTAATGATGAAAGATATTTTCAAGAGGGTAGAAATATATGCTGGCATATGAGAACTCCGAATCCAAATGATATACCTGCAGAAATAGTTTCTCCTTATAGAGAATATTATGTGAAAGATAGAGATTTTTTAAGATATAAAACTTTAGTTGATTTTATAAAAAATAATAGTAGAAATACACATACAACATTACATATTCATTCACAAGGATTTTCAACTGACTTTAGTGAATTTTTAAATTTAAGAGAAAATAATTTTGATATACGGTTACATATTGATGACCATCCTACAAGTGATATATACCATATGTCACATGCAAATATTTTTATTATGTCCAACAGTGCATTTTCTTATGTTCCATCTTTATTAAGTAGTAATAAAAAATTAACAAGAAATAATTATCATACTTGGACTTTTAATTCAATTCAAATGAATTACAACTTTACTGAATTTACGGGGATTTAATTATGAACGAAGACGAAATCGCACAAATGTTCTTAGATGAATGTTTGTATAATGCAGGTATTATTGACAAATCACCATTCGATGAAGAGGAGGAGACAGAAGAATGAAAATTGGATTGATAGGAGCAGGAAGACTAGGAATATGTCTTGCCCTTTTAATTGAAGATGCAGGATACAATGTAATCGCTTCTGATGTTAGAGAAGATTATATTTCAGATCTTCAGAATGGTATCATTCATACAGCAGAACCAGGTGTATTAGATTACCTTAAAGAGGCACGTAATATAGAATTTACAACTGATAACTTAAAGGTAATTCGAGAATCAGATATTATATTTACTTTAGTACAAACACCATCTCTTGAAAATGGATCATATGATGTAAGTGATGTTGATGATGTCGTTAGTGATTTTTTAAAATTTAGTTGGGAACATGATACCACTGCAAAATCTCTTATCATAGGGTGTACAACAAATCCAGGCGACTGTGATTTCTTTCAAAATAGATTAGCAGAAACTAATGTAGATGTTTATTATAATCCTGAGTTCATAGCACAAGGATCAATCATCAAAGATCTTCAAAATTCTGATATGGTTTTGATAGGAGGAAAAGGTCGTCACTCAGAAGATTTAAAATTAATATATGAGAAAATACAAATGGAATATAAAAGTCCATCAATTCATTTTATGAGTCCAACAGCAGCAGAGATTACTAAGATTGCTGTTAATTGTTTTCTTACAACTAAAATTAGTTATGCAAACATGTTAGGTGAAGTTCTTTCAATGTCTGGTATGGATGATGAGATTGATAATGTTTTAAAGGCAGTCGGTTCTGATGAAAGAATTGGAAGTAAGTATTTGAAATTTGGATTTGGATTTGGTGGTCCTTGTTTTCCCAGAGATAATCGTGCATTCGCTGCATATGTTAAGAAGATGGGAGTTCAACATGTCCTTGGAAAAGTAACTGATGATTTTAATTTTGAACATGCTAAGTTTTTAAAAAATTATTTTATTCAAAAGAATGTGACAGGATTACCATTTCTTTTCAATTACTTGACATATAAACCAAAAACAGATATCCTTACTGAGAGTCAGCAATATAAATTATGTTTGGATTTGTTAAATGAAGGACATACTGTATATTGCACTGATTTCTCTTTAAAAGATAGATGTGATTCTCGAATTAAATTTGAGTCTCCTGTAGAAAATGTTTTTGAAATTAAATTATGATCCATAAAAAAATTAAATCCATAAGTGAAATTGGAGGAATATTAGATACTATTGATACTAAAGAGTATTCATTAGTAAATTATGTCTGGACTGAATATGGATTTCATCCTGTTTTTTTCAATGAACTATTCATAGATTTTTTTAATGATGTTAAAGGTCCTAAGATTGGATTTTGTTTTGCTGGACATGAAATATTTTATGAGAAGCATGTTGATATCTTAGTAACTCTGGAAGGATTTACAGATACTGCAAGAGCATATCAAGATAATAAAGAAACAGAACTTTTACTTAGTAACTTTAAAAATATATCTGATAGAGGTATTGCTTTTTGGTACACTCTACGTAACTTTGATGAAGACCTCTATGAAGATGCATTTTCTGGATATACTTTTAAAAATATTTTATATCCAATAGGTAAAGATCTTCATTGGAAATTAGGTTGGCCACCTGGTCCTGGTCACAAGTATGCTGAAGGTGAAGACGGAACATGGTATTTTCCTTCATGTAAATATCATGAACAATCTGTTCAAGCATATGATCTTGATTTATGGGATCCTAATTTTACAAAAGCAAAAGGTTTAAGATTAAAGAAATATAATACATTCTTTGTAAAAAATAGTTGGAAGACTAGAAGTTATGGGTCAAGAAATATAAAGGATTTTTTAGTTGGTGATGATGGTACAAAAGGAAACCTTGCATTTGGATCTGTTGAATTTGATATCTATGCAAAAGTTGTTGATTTTCATATCAAAAATAAATTAAACTTGGTTGTAATTAATGACTTGGTTAAATTTCCTGTCGTTGATAATAAGTATATAAGATATATTGATATGGTAGGATTCTTAGATGTAAGATTGTTTGCAACCATTGTTGATGAATCTCAAAACTTTATAAACACAGGAACAAGTCCTGGTGACTTAGCGGCATATTATTGTAATACAAATCAAATTATAGTTGGAGATGATCGTATTCAAAATAGAACTAGATTTACAGATATCATTCTAGGTAAAAGAGATAAAAAAGTTTTTAGATTTGAAAAAGAACAAAATAATTTTGATGAGTTATTTGTATTTTTGAAGGAGAATACTTAATGAAAATTGCATTAATTACTGGAGTAACAGGACAAGACGGATCATATCTTGCTGAACTACTTCTTGAAAAAGGTTATGAAGTTCATGGTGTGAAGAGAAGAGCATCATCACTTAATACAGAAAGAGTAGATCAAATTTTTGATACTAATAAAAACTTTAAGTTACATTATGGAGATCTTACAGATTCAACAAATCTAATAAGAATAATTCAGGAAGTTCAACCTGATGAGATTTATAATCTTGGTGCTCAAAGTCATGTGAAAGTTTCTTTTGAAACACCTGAGTACACTGCGAATAGTGATGCTGTTGGTACATTACGTTTATTGGAAGCAATCCGTATCTTAGGTATGGAAAAGAAAGTTAGATTTTATCAAGCATCTACTTCAGAAATGTTCGGTAAAGTTCAAGAAGTTCCACAAACTGAGAACACACCATTTTATCCACGTTCTCCATATGGTGTATCAAAATTATATGCTCATTGGATAACAAAGAACTATCGTGAAGCATATGGTATTCATGCAAGTTCTGGTATATTGTTTAATCATGAATCACCAAGAAGAGGTGAAACATTTGTAACAAGAAAAATTACAAGAGGTATGTCACGTATCTCAGTTGGTATGCAAGACATATTATATCTTGGTAATCTTGATGCAAAGAGAGATTGGGGTCATGCAAAAGATTATGTAAGAGCAATGTGGATGATGTTACAGCAAGATGAACCAGATGATTATGTTATTGCTACTGGACAACAATATTCAGTTCGTGATTTTGTAGAAAAAACAGCACCGTATTTTGGTATTTCAATAGATTGGATGGGAGATGGATTAAAGGAAATTGGATATGATTGGAATTTGAAAAGACCAATTGTAAAAGTTAGTGATAAGTATTTTAGACCAACTGAAGTTGATTCACTACTAGGTGATGCCTCTAAAGCAAAAGAAAAATTAGGCTGGGAACCTGAAATAACTTTTGATAACTTGATAGAGGATATGGTAGTTTATGGACAGTGATTCAAGAATATTTGTTGCAGGACACAATGGTCTTGTTGGATCTGCAATTGTTCGTAATCTAAAATCAAAAGGTTTTAAAAATATTATTACTGCAGATAGGAATTGGTGTGATCTGATGAATATAAATGCAGTTAAAACACTATTCATGCTCGAACAACCAGAGTATGTTTTTTTATGTGCCGCTAAAGTAGGTGGCATTGAGATGAATATAAATCATCCTGCAGAATTCATACATGATAATTTGATGATTCAATTAAATGTTATAGATACTGCTTATCATAATGGTGTAGAAAAGTTATTATTTTTAGGATCTGCAAACTCCTATCCAAATAATTGTGATCAACCAATTAAGGAAGAGTATTTTCTTTCTGGAAAATTAGAATCCACAACAGAATCATATGCCATATCTAAAATTGCAGGTATAAAATTATGTGAGGCATATCGAAAAGAGCATGGATGTAATTTTATTTCAATTCAACCATCAAATGTATATGGTGGATTGAAAGGATTTAATTCAAACACTGGTGTTATTGCAACTTTATTGGACAAATTTCATACAGCAAAATTGAATAATGATCCATATGTTGTCTGTTGGGGATCTGGGAAAGCAAGAAGAGAATTTTTATATACTGATGATTTAGCAGATGCATGTATTTTTTTGATGCAAAATTATCATAGTTATGATATAATAAATGTAGGATCTGGAATTGATTATTCAATCTTGGATGTAGCAAACTTAATTAAAAAAGTCGTCAACTATGATGGTGAAATTAAATGGGATGATTCAAAACCAAATGGTATTATGAGAAAACTTCTTGATAGTACAAAATTATCTAATCTTGGTTGGAAGTCTTCTATATCATTAGAAGATGGATTAGAACTCACATACAAACATTATACGGAGAATAATTGAAAATGTATTGGCCATTGATGGAAGAAACAATTACATTGAAAGATAGATTGAAGATGTCTGCATTTATACTTACGAGCAGCAGACTAACTAATGGACCTAAAGTAAAAGAATTTGAAAAGAAGTGGTCAGAGTGGTTAGGAGTTAAACATTCTTTGTATGTTTCAAGTGGTAGCACTGCTAATACTTTGCTAGTTGCATCTGTAAAAGAATTATATGGATTAAAAGATGGTGATAAGGTATTAGTTCCTGCATGTACATGGGTAACAAATATTTGTCCTATTATTCAATCAGGATTACAACCTGTATTTTGTGATATTAATTTAAAAAATTATTCTTTTGACGAGAATGAATTAAAATATATTGCTAAACAACATCCTGATATCAAGGCAGTATTTATTACACACTTGATTGGTTTATCATCTGATGTGGAAAAGGTAAAAGAGATATTTCCGAATGCTCTTATACTTGAAGATGTATGCGAATCTCATGGAGTGCAAGGTCCTAAGAACACGAAGAGAGGTGTAGATGGTATTGGTTCTACTTTTAGTTTTTACTTTGGACATCACATCACTACTATCGAAGGTGGATTTGTATGTACAAACAATAGTGATTTGTACGAACTGATGCGAATGAAGAGAAGTCATGGTATGGCAAGAGAAGCATCTCCAGATAGATTTAAAAAGTACGTTGCAGAAAATCCAAACATCGATCCTGCTTTTTTATTCATGACTGAAGGATTTAATCTCCGTAATCATGAAGTATGTGCTGTTCTAGGATTATCTCAATTAAAAAGGTTGGATAAAAATATTAGTATTCGTAGAGAAAATTATTCATACTGGTGGCCACAACTATCAGATCGTCAATATTATATTCCAGAATATCAAGGAGGTAATAGTAGTTTTTCTTTTCCACTTATTGCCAAGGAAGTATCAGTAACTCAACGTTTGAAAAAGACATTTAAATCTGAAGGTATTGAATATCGTCCAATAATTAGTGGTAATCTTCTAAGACATCCTGCATTTAACAAATACAAATTGTGCACAGAAAAAGAAAATCCTAATGTTGAATTATTACATACTAATGGATTGTATGTTGGTAATAGTCAATTTGTTACGAAGAAGAAAATAGATAGACTTATTTCAATTTTGGGTGTATAATAATGGACATATATAATATAGATTATTACTCATGTATGGAGATTTGAAATGAGTGAATATAAAAAGACTGCACTAGTATTAGGTGCAGGTGGATTCATTGGCAGTCACATGGTGACTCGATTAAAAAGTGAGGGGTATTGGGTTCGAGGAGTAGATATAAAGTTTCCAGAATATTCTAATACAACAGCCAATGAGTTTATTACTGGCAATCTTACAGACTTTGATTTTGTCCGTCGTGTTATAGAATTCAAAGGTGAGCAGGGAAATTTTTATAATTCAGTTCCTGATCAATACATTGAACCATTTGATGAGATATATCAATATGCAGCTGACATGGGTGGTGCTGGATA
>CEOF01199092.1_pt1 | contig 12540 bp, 12 predicted proteins | sample 361311 | NCBI WGS metagenome assembly CEOF01 (sample SAMEA2619667, study PRJEB7988) | marine metagenome | biome: marine biome (ENVO:00000447); feature: surface water layer (ENVO:00002042); material: "saline water (ENVO:00002010), including plankton (ENVO:xxxxxxxx)" | depth 5 m
AATGGAGCAACGCTATTAAAAGCTATCAAAAAAATTTATAATTTGAACATTAAAAATGTCGAGTTAGAAAAACTATCATCACAATTCAGCGCTGATGCTCCTTTTTTTATTAATGGTAAAACTCAAAAAGGATTAGGCAAAGGTGATGTACTAGAAAATATTTCAAGACCATTTGATGGTAAATTTTTATTAGTATTGCCCAATTTTACCATTAGTACAAAATGGGCTTTTGATAAATTAAAAAATCAATTGAAAAAAATAGATAATAATAATAATTTTAAGAACGTTATTGTTAAAAATAAACCTATTTATAACGTAAAGTTTTTTGAGAATGATTTTGAACGGATTGTTATTCCGACATATCCAGAGATTAGAAAAATTAAAAATAGCTTAACTGAATTTGGAGCAATTTTTTCTAGTCTGTCGGGCACTGGTTCGACTGTGTTTGGGGTCTTTAACGATGAAACTTCTGCTAAAGAAGCCGAGTTATTTTTCCGAAACAAATATCAAACCTACCTTACTAATCCAATCTAATTTTACAAACTTGGGGCGTCGTCTAATGGTAGGACACCGGGTTTTGGTCCCGGCAGTTGGGGTTCGAGTCCCTACGCCCCAGCAAAATATTAAAATTGTTAATGAGTAAAAAATTAAAAATATTCAGCGGTAGAAGTAATCCTATACTTGCTTCAGGAATTGCAAGTTCCCTTGGAAAGGATTTAGGTGCTTTGTCCATTAAAACTTTTTCTGATGGTGAGCTTTGGCTACAATTTGAAGAAAATATAAGAGGTACAGATGTTTTTATAATACAGCCAACAAACAGCCCAGCAGAAAACATAATGGAATTAGTTTTAATTATAGACGCTGCTGTGAGGGCCTCTGCCAGAAATGTTACAGCAGTAGTGCCATATTTTGGATATGGTAGACAAGACAGGAAAGATAGACCAAGAGTACCTGTCTCATCAAAGGTCATGGTCGATTTATTTACAACTACTGGGGCTGCTAGAATCATAACAATGGACTTGCACTCTACTCAGATTCAGGGCTTTGCTACGATTCCATTTGACCATATTTACAGTAGATTAGTTCTCTTAGATGCTATCAAATCATTAAACCTTGATCCAGATAATTCTGTAGTTTTATCTCCGGATGTTGGTTCTGCAAGAATCAGTCAATCATATGCAAAAAAGCTTGGAATGCACTTTGCTTTAATTGATAAAAGAAGATATGCACCAAATAAAGCTGAGATAATGCATTTAATTGGCGATTTAGACAAAAAAGATGTCTTAATAATCGATGATATGATTGATACTGCGGGAACGACTGTAAATGCAGCTGAAGCGGCTATTAAAAATGGAGCTCGAAGCGTTACTGCAGTAGCTACGCATGCATTGCTATCAGGAAATGCATGTGAAAAAATTGAAAATTCTGTTATAAACAAATTAATTGTTACAGATACAGTAGATATTCCTGATGAAAAGAAAATCGCTAAAATGGAGGTTGTAACTGTTGCAAATGTCTTTGCTGAAGCAATTGAAAGAGTTTACAAAGGAAAATCTGTTAGTGAATTATTTGAATTTTAATATGAGGTAAAAAAGTGGCATCTTATTACAAATTAGATCTTGAAGAAAGAAAAAATCTTGGAACTAGCGCCGCCAGGAGCATTAGACGAAATGGTGGAGTTCTAGTTAACTATTATTATACAGGTGAAGAAAATAAAAACTTTTTAATTGATAAAAAATCACTACAAAAAGCTATCCAGTCAGGAAATCGCGTTTTTGAATTAGATATCAACAATGAGACCATCTATGCTATGATAAAGGATGCTCAATACCATCCTGTAACTGAGCAGATTTTGCACATTGATTTGTTGAGAGTAAGAAGAGACGAAAAAATGAAAATTTCCATTCCATTGGTTTTAGAAGGAAATTCTGCTGGGGTTGTTCAAGGGGGGATACTTACTCAGACTCTAAGCAATATTGACATTCAATGTTTTCCAACTGATGTTCCAGAAAATATAATAGTTGATATAACTAAACTAGATTTAAATAGTTCAATAACTGCCGGTGATTTAAAGCTAGATGAAGATATAACGCTTGAAACATTGCCAGATACAACTATTGTTGCTTGTAATGAGCCAAAAGTTGAATTAGAGCCCACTGTTGATGAAATTGCTGATACAGATGATGGGGCTAGTGTTCAGGAAGATAGCTCATCGGATGTTGATAGTAAAGAAACTAATTCTGATGAAAATAAAAAAGAGTCTTAAAAATGATATCTTTTGTAGGCCTAGGGAACCCAGGAATGATTTATGATAAAACAAAGCACAACGCTGGTTTTTGGGTAATTGATGAGTTGTGTAAAAGATGGAAAGTCAGCTTAAATCCTGGCAAAGGAGAATACGTATTTGGAGAAAAAAATGATTCAAGAGCAATTTTGATGAAACCATTGACTGGTATGAATATGTCTGGTAAGGCTGTCAAAGAATTTTGCACTAATCAAGGATTGTCGCTATCTAATGTTCATGTAATTGTTGATGATATAGATCTACCATTAGGTAAGCTAAGAATTCGTCCAAAAGGAGGAGATGGTTGCCATAGAGGCATGGAATCTATAATATATCAAAATAGAGATATAAATTTTCCAAGAATAAGATTTGGTATAGCAGTTGGAAGTAATCTGAGGCCTTCTGAGCAATATGTTCTTAATGATTTTAAAAAATCAGACCAAAATTTAGCCGACGAAATGATTGTAAAAGCAGCTGATGCTGCTGAGCTTATTTTTGAATATGGCCTTAATAAAGCCATGAATAAATACAATGCATAAAATTATTTAGGAGAAAGAAGTGAACAACTTTTTATATATTGCAGTTTTTTCAGGGATGGTAGCCATGGTTTATGCTTTTTGGAAGTCTAGCTGGATTAATAGTCAAGACCAAGGGACCGAAAGAATGATATCGATTGGTTCAAGCATTGCTGATGGAGCTATGGCTTTTCTTAAAGCAGAGTATCGTATATTATCAGTTTTTGTTATTACTGTTGCTTTTTTGTTGGGATTCGCTAATTTGGGTAGATCTGATTCTAGTATTTTAATATCCTTATCCTTTATTGTTGGAGCTCTAGCATCTGGTTTGGCTGGATTTCTTGGTATGAAGGTAGCAACCAAAGCAAATAACAGAACTACTCATGCAGCTAGAGAGGGGTTGGCCCCTGCGCTGAATGTAGCTTTTACTGGTGGATCGGTAATGGGTATGAGCGTTGTTGGGCTTGGTGTTCTTGGGTTGTCAATTTTGTTAATATTTTATATCAATCTATTCGGTAGTGATTCAAACTCAATAAAAACTGTTTTGAATGTAATATCAGGCTTTTCTCTTGGTGCATCGTCAATTGCATTATTTGCACGCGTTGGAGGAGGAATTTATACAAAAGCAGCGGATGTAGGAGCAGACCTTGTTGGCAAGGTTGAGGCTGGTATACCTGAGGATCATCCTTTGAATCCTGCAACTATTGCTGACAATGTAGGTGATAATGTGGGTGATGTAGCAGGCATGGGCGCTGATCTGTTTGAATCATATGTCGGTTCAATTGTCGGTTCAATGGTCCTTGGAGCTAGTATTTTAGTTGCTGGTGATTTTGATTTTAATTTTGTTTTACTTCCCGTGCTCATAGCAGCATCTGGAATCTTTGTTTCAATCATTGGAACTTTTATGGTTTCTGTTAAAGAAGGGGGAGACCCTCAAAAGGCTCTAAACAGAGGAGAGTTTGGAAGTGCATTTATTATGGTCGCTATCATTTATCTTTTAATTCATCAATTCTTACCTGGCAGTTTCCAACAAGGGTCTATCACTTACTCAAGCATGGGAGTATTCTATGCTACGATAATTGGTTTAGTTGCAGGTTTAGGCATAGGCATTGTTACAGAGCATTACACTGGAACAGGCACATCTCCTGTTAAATCTATAACTGATCAATCTGTTACTGGTGCTGCAACTAACATTATTGCAGGACTAGGAGTTGGAATGCAATCTACAGCTATACCTATTTTGATATTAGCTGTTGCAATTATAAGTGCACATTATCTAGCAGGACTCTATGGTGTGGCAATGGCAGCTCTAGGAATGCTGGCTAATACAGGGATTCAACTAGCCGTAGATGCTTATGGTCCAATTTCTGATAATGCTGGGGGCATTGCAGAGATGGCAGAATTGCCTGCCGATGTAAGGGAAAGGACAGATAAGCTTGATGCCGTCGGCAATACAACAGCAGCAATCGGAAAAGGATTTGCAATTGGCTCTGCAGCTCTAACCACTCTAGCTTTATTTGCTGCTTACATGGTGCAAAGCGGTATAATTGATGTTGGTATCAATATTGCTGAACCTGCTGTAATGGCTGGTTTATTTATTGGAGGTATGCTGCCATTTCTTTTTTCATCTATGGCAATGGGTGCGGTAGGTAGAGCAGCAATGTCGATGATTGAAGAAGTTAGAAGGCAATTTAGAGATATACCAGAACTTAAAACTGCTTTAGAAATATTCAATAAAGAAAAAAATGAATCTAAACTATCTAAAAAAGACAGAGAAGCATATGAACTAGGAATGTCAAAAGCTGATCATGGAAGATGTGTTGAGATTTCTACACAAGCCGCAATTAAAGAGATGGTTATGCCTGGACTCTTAGCGGTTATTACACCCGTAATTTTCGGTTTTGGCCCTGGTTTGCTTGGCAGTGATCTTGGACCACAAATCCTTGGTGGACTTTTAGCCGGAGTAACAGTATGCGGTGTATTGATGGCAATATTTCAATCTAATGCAGGAGGCGCTTGGGACAATGCTAAGAAAATGATTGAGGAGGGAGTGGTAGTTGATGGTAAACCTTACGGCAAAGGTTCAGATGTCCACAAAGCTGCAGTTGTTGGCGATACTGTTGGAGACCCATTTAAAGACACTTCTGGTCCATCATTGAATATTTTAATCAAATTAATGTCAGTTGTGTCACTTGTTATTGCACCGCTAATCGCGTAAAAAAATATTTAGGAGAATATTAATGAGGTATTATGAAAGTCTTTATATAGTTAACCCAAACTATGAAAATGAAAGGCTAGATAAAGAAATCGATTCCGTCTCAAAAAAAGCCATAGAATTGGGCTTTAAGTCACTGAATCACAAACCATGGGGTAAAAAAAGACTTGCTTATGTTATAGATGGTCATAAGTATGGAGTATATATAATTTTTCAATTTGAAACAGAATCTGCAAATAATTTATCTGAATTTGAAAGATTTATGGTTTTAAACAAGTCTGTAATACGAAACCAAACAGTAGCTCTAAGCGCTAAACCGGAGACAGATGAAGCTGAATCTTCTTTAAAGACAAAAAAAGAAGATGATCAAAAAATTAAAAAAAACGCTCAAGGTAACACATCTATTAATCAGCAAAAAAATAACGAGGAATAATTATGGCTTTTCAATCAAGGAGAAAATTTTGTTATTTTAAAGAAAATGGAATAACTGACATTAATTACAAAGATGTTAAATTGTTAAAAAGATTTATTACCGACCAAGGTAAAATAATGCCAAGGCGTGTAACAGGTACTAGTTCCAAGATGCACAGAAAGCTGGTTAGATCAATAAAACAAGCGAGAAATATTGCATTGCTTCCATACACATCAATTAGCACTGAGGGATAGTTATGGAAATAATTTTATTAGATAAAATTGATAATCTTGGAAATGTTGGAGATGTTATCACGGTAAAACCAGGATATGCGAGAAATTATCTTTTCCCTAAAGGTTTGGCTGTTAGATCTTCAAAGCGCAATATTGCTTATGTTGAAGAGAAAAGAAAAAATATTGAATTAAAAATAGCTAAAGAAGAACAGGCCAGTCAAGCTATTCTTGATTCATTGAAAAATGTTGAAATTTTAATGGAAGTTGAAGTTGGTGAAAATGATAAGCTATTTGGCTCAGTTACAATTATGGATTTGCAAAAAGCACTTAATGAACAAAATATTGAAATACAAAAACAAGATATTTTGCTGGAGAGTTCAATTAAATCGCTTGGAGCGTATGATATTCCAATTAAAGTTACCTCTTCATTGAAACAGAATATAAAAGTAAATGTTGTGAAAAAATAAATTCAACAAACGATATTTTTACTTACATTACGCTTTAATGCTAAAATACAAATAATTAATTGATGTATGTAGACGTATCATTTCCAATATCAAGCTACCAAGTTTTCTCTTATATAATTCCAAAAAAATTTATTAACTCAGTTAAAGTGGGCCAAAGAATAAAAGCCCCGCTGGGGAATAGAATTGGGCAAGGAATTATTGTTGCTACTGATACAAAGCCAACTTTTAGTGGTAATATCAAAGAATTAATTGATATTATTGATCTAGAGCCTATTGTTGATGAAGACCTCTGGACATTAATAAAGTGGCTTTCAAAATACTATAAAACACCACTTGGTCAATGTGCCAAAATGGTTTTGCCGCAAAATCTTAACTTAAATTATCAGCCACCTAAAAAATATTTCGTTCAATATTTGTCAGGGGATAAAGATGTTAATTTTAATGGAAAAGCGCAGAAAAAAATCTTTAAATATATTTTTGAATCTAAAAGTGAAGTTGCCCTTAATGATTTAAAAAGCCTTGCTTCAAGCCCATTGCTGATTTGTAAGAAATTATCAGAAAATGGGTTCATAAAATTATACTCAAAAAAACAATTTCCGCCCAAACCAGAACTTTTTCCAAATAAAAAACAGTTTAAAATAGAATTTAATGAAGAGCAAAAAGTCGCAAACGATAAAATATTAAAATGCATAGAAACGAATGAATTTCACTCAATTTTGCTTCACGGTGTAACAGGTAGCGGGAAAACAGAGATATACATTCAAGCTGTGAAAGAGATAATAAAAAGAAATAAAACGGCAATTTTAATATTGCCAGAGATTACACTTGCACCTCAAACAGCAAATAAATTTAGCAATGTCTTTGGTGATCAAATAGCTGTATGGCATTCAAAGCTATCACCTGCTCATAGATCGTATTATTGGAAAAATATTTGTTCAGGAAATTTTAAAATAGTAATTGGAGCGAGATCAGCTATTTTCACTCCTTTAAAAAATATTGGTTTAATCATTGTAGACGAGGAGCATGAAAGCTCCTATAAACAAGAGCATTCTGTGCCAAAATATCATGCAAGAGATGTTTCGCTTGTGAGAGCCCGAATTTCTAATGCTACTATCATTCTAGGAAGTGCAACCCCTAGCTTAGAGAGTATTTATAATCAATTAAATGGTAAATCAAAATATATTCAGCTAAAAAATAGGTTTGGCAAAGCCACTCTCCCAAAAGTTCACCTGGTAGATATGTTAAAAGAATCTGAGGAGAATTACGGAAATCCAATATCAGATTTGTTGAATGAAAAAATCGAGCAAAGACTATTAAAAGGTGAGCAAATCATTTTACTTCATAATAGAAGAGGGTTTTCACCTATATCTAAATGTCTGGACTGTGGGTACATCGAATCATGCCCTAATTGTTGCACCTCATTGTCTTACCATAAAATTGGTAACATGATGCGATGCCATCTTTGCAATTATAATAAAAAAGGAGCAGCAATTTTATGTATAAAATGTAAGAGTCAAAGAATAAAGCTCTCAGGTGCAGGCACACAAAAAGTGGAGGAAATATTATCTGCTCAATTTGCAAATGCAAAGATATCAAGGCTGGATGTAGATACGGCAACTTCAGAAAAAAATATACTTAGGATAATGAGAAGTTTTCTAAATAAAGAAATTGATATTTTGGTTGGAACACAAATGATAGCCAAAGGTTTAGATTTTCCCAATGTCACATTAGTGGGAATTATTAATGCTGATATTGGTTTATTTTTACCTGATTTTCGTGCTGGAGAAAAAATTTTTCAGTTAATTTACCAAGCCTCAGGTAGATCTGGAAGAGGAGAGCTTTCAGGTGAAGTAGTTATTCAATCTTACAACTCTAATGATAAAATAATAAAATTAGCTTCAAGGCTTATGTTCAAAGACTATGCCAATGAAGCACTTAAGGAAAGAGAGTTATTGTACTACCCCCCTTATTCGTGGTTGGCTAAAATTGAGCTAAGAGCAAAAAACAAGGATAAATTGTTAAGACTGATGAATTTTCTTAATGGCAAAACAAAAGGAATAAATGATGTATTTTTTTTGGGTCCTTCGTTATGTTATAGAGAAAAATTAAATGGCTACCATAGGGCGCATTTGATCATCAAATCACTAAAAAAGACAGACCCCAATGGTATAAAATTAGATAATATTTCTGATCTATTATATTCATCAATAATTGATCAAAAAAAAATCAAAAGAACAGATATATTTATAGATAAAAACCCAATCTCTTTGTTATGAAAAATATCTATTCAATTACTCTTATTTTTTTAATATTTATTAATAGTAAGTTATTGTGCCAATTAGCGCAACCATGGTCAAATAGTTATTTATTGAGCTTTTCAGGGGGTGGGCACCTGCACGACATTACGAATAATTATCAATTTTCATCTATTTTAACAAGCTCAAAAAGAAGTGCATTTTTTTCTAGAATTAATTATCCTGCTGATATCAGCGCAAACTCGTTTATAGCTATGTCAAAATTTAAAGAAACTTTTTTCTCTATAATTTTTGAAAGTGTTAACTATGGGAATTTTGAGAAGAGATCAATCAATAATGAACTTCAAGGCAAGTTTTCTGCAAATGATTTGAACTTGACGGTTGGCTTGGCTAAAAAAATAAAAAGAACAAATTATTCATATGGTTTAAATACAAGTTTATTTTCTAGCAATATTAATAATTTAAGATACAAATCTATTCTTTTCTCTCCATCTATTTGTTATGAAAATGAATTACATAAGCTTGGATTTGCCGTGTTGAATTATCCTATTACTATAAATTATTATAATTCAAATCAACAAGAAATAGATAGTAGCTATATGATATCCTTTTTAAGAAAATTGAAAAAATACCCTATTAGCCTTGAAATGGACTATCAATTTTTCTCAAGAAGTAGGTTATCCTTAGTCCAATTATCAGCTCAAATAGAATATTATGAAAATATTTATCTTAATCTTGGTGTTTCTTCCAACAAATTGAAACATAATTATTTTGATGACGCTTTATTAAAAATTGCATCTAATATAGGGTTTGGTGTTATATATTATACTAATTATGGAAATTTTAATTTAAGTTTGTATTCATATGGCTATGAAATAGTATATGGTTTAGGTGTGTCAGTAGTATTCTAGAAAGTAAAAGTATAATGATAGACAAAATTGATATTCAAATAATAGAAATTCTTCAAGACAATGCTCGTTCAACAGCAAGCGATATAGCAAAGGAGGTTAATCTTTCAGTCCCTGCCGCTGGGGAAAGAATTAAGAAATTAACTGAATCAGGTTTAATAAAAAACTTTTCAGCAATTTTAGATAATAAAATCGCCGGTTTAGACCTTACAGCATATGTTTTCATTGTTAGCAAACATTCAGATAATTATTCAGATTTCATTGATAAGGTAAATGACTGTGAATCTGTTATGGAGTGCCATTCTATAACCGGAGGCGGCTCACATCTTTTAAAAGTTTGTGTAAAGAATTCAAAATCATTGGAAGAATTATTGTATGAGATACAAAATTGGCCGGGCGTTTCTCATACTCGAACAAATGTTGTCTTATCAACATATAAGCAATCAACCAATATTGATTTATCAGTTTTAAAGAGAAAATAGTTTAATTCTAACATTAATTAACTCTTTTTTTTATTTTAAAATATTCATTTAAGTAATAGATTAATATTACTTAAAATTTTAAATTATTGAAAATAAAGGAATTAATCTATGTCTGATAATAAAATATTAGAATATATTTGGCTTGACGGTTATCAGCCAGAGCCTTCTCTTAGAAGTAAAATTAAAGTAACTAATGATGACTCAGCTCCAAATTGGTCATTTGATGGCTCTTCAACACAACAAGCCGAAGGTGGAAGTTCAGATTGTATTTTAATTCCCGTTCAAACATATAAGGGCCCCTTATTTTCTGATTCATTAATAATGTGTGAAGTCCAAAATGGTGACCATGACGTTCATCCGTCAAATACAAGAGCAGCGGCAACCAGTATTGTATCTGATGAGTGGTGGTTTGGTTTTGAGCAAGAATATTTTTTTACTGGCGATAATGGAGAGCCGTTAGGTTGGGAAGATGGGGCTCCTCGAGCTCAAGGTGATTACTACTGCGGTGTTGGAGCGGGAAACGTAGAAGGAAGAGATATTTCTGAAGCTCATCTTGAAGCTTGCTTAGAAGCTGGAATCGAATTGACAGGAACTAACGCTGAGGTTGCTCTAGGACAGTGGGAATACCAATGTTTTGGCAAAGGAATAAAAGCGGCAGACGATCTTTGGGTGTCAAGATATTTACTTTATAAAATTGCCGAAGATTTTGGCGTGGGTGTAAATATCCACCCAAAGCCAAAAACAGGTGATTGGAACGGCTCAGGAATGCACACTAATTTTTCCAATGAAGAAATGAGAACAGCTGGCTCAGAAGATTTATATAATTCCCTTTGTGATAAGCTAGGTCAAGTACATAAAGAGGGAATAGCTTTATATGGTTCAGATAATAATATGAGACTGACCGGCCTTCATGAAACACAAAGCATTGAAAAGTTTTCTTATGGTGTTAGTGACAGGGGAGCAAGCATTAGAATTCCCATTTATACTGTTGAAAACAACTGGAATGGTTATTTAGAAGATAGAAGACCGGCATCTAACGCTGATCCTTATAAAATAATTAATCATATTGTTTCTACCTTGAAATAATAGTTTTAAAAAAGTTCAATATATGCTCAAAGGAGTAGGTTTTGCCTGCTCCTTTTTTATTTTTTATCTAACTTTAATATCATGAAATCATTGAAAAATATTCATTTATTAAAGGTAACACTTCTATTTTTTATTTTTCTATTTGCTTGCGAAGAAAAAAAAATCTCTGAAAAATCAACATGGAGTTTAATTAATGAAGAAATTTTCACCCCTAATTGTGCCAATTGTCACTTTAGCGGTTCAACTATTGCAAGGCAATCAGGATTAGATTTTAGCTCTAACAATATTTATAATAATCTCGTAGATGCAAAGCCGAAAAATTTAGCTGCTCAAAGAGATGGGCTTGTAATCGTAAGTTCAGAAGGAGGAATGAAAGGTTTATCGAAAAGTTATCTTTGGGAAAAAATCAATGCTTATGAGCGTGAACATTTTTTATCAGATCACCCTGAATATGGCCAATTAATGCCTCCAGGAGATAATTTTTTAACCGATGGGCAATTACAATTTGTAAGAACTTGGATAGAAGAAAGTGCGCCAAATCTAAGTAGCGTAGCAGACGAAATTTTATTGCAGAATACAAATAAATATCAATTACCTAATTTTACACCTTTAGATAAACCATCAAACGGATTCCAATTACACTTGAAGCCTTTTGAAGTTCAGCCAGATTATGAGAAAGAATTCTTTGTCTATACTGATTTAAAATTAGATGAGGATAAATATGTAAATAAAATCGAAATTGAAATGAGATCGGGAAGTCACCATTTTCTTTTATATACGTTTGATGAAAACACGCCCTCGAATATTTTGCCCGAATATGGTGAAATTAGAGATTTGAGAGATGAAAACGGAATCTTAAATATTACCACATTGACTTCCATGCAATACCACATATTTTTCAATGGTACTCAATGGCCGAGCTTGGACTTTAGATTACCCGATGGAGTAGCCTTTCATTTGCCTAAAGGGACAGGTATCGATCAAAACTCTCACTATGTTAATTATACTGACTCAACAATGATTGGAGAGGTTTACACAAATTTTCATACTGTTGAAAAAAGCGAGGTCAAGCATGTTGCACAGTTACTGAATTTGTCAAACACAGCAATAATATTACCACCAAATAAGGTAACAACTCTTGAAAAAACCTTCCCAGTCAATGAAAAAATCTTTTTGGGTCAAGTTAATAGTCATGCTCACCAAAAAATGACTGAATTTATAGTTCAAATAGTAGGTGGCGATAGAAATGGTGAAACAATTTATTGGACTGATGACTGGGACCATCCACCAATTATTAATTATGATCCTCCAATTGAGCTCAATAAAGGCCAATTTATAAAATTAACTGCTACATATGATAACAATACAAACAAAACCGTTGGATTTGGTTTTAAGTCAACCGATGAAATGATGATATTGTTTGGCTGGTTTTACAAATGATAAGATCTTTATTAATATTTTTATTAATAATTATTAATTGTATTTCTTCGCAAAATAAAAACCCAATTGTTTTTGTTCACGGCTTTATGGGTTGGGGAGAGGAAGAAATGGGACCGTATAAGTATTGGGGTGGTTGGTTTGATTTGGTTGGAGAATTGGAAAAAGAAGGATATACTATTTTCGTTGCAAGTGTTGGGCCTGTTTCGTCAAGCTGGGATCGCGCTATTGAGCTTTATCATCAAA
>CEOF01030983.1_pt1 | contig 12444 bp, 8 predicted proteins | sample 361311 | NCBI WGS metagenome assembly CEOF01 (sample SAMEA2619667, study PRJEB7988) | marine metagenome | biome: marine biome (ENVO:00000447); feature: surface water layer (ENVO:00002042); material: "saline water (ENVO:00002010), including plankton (ENVO:xxxxxxxx)" | depth 5 m
CTTCCCCACTCAAGAATTTTAGTATTTTTATCACAATATACCATAAATTTTCTTTCCCAAAGTGATCTATAAATTATATTTGTAGGATCACCTTTATATTTTCTAGGAAAGGATGGATAGTATTTTCCCCTATAAGCCATCTAAATAACTATACTATAGTTGTATTTAGAGTGCCAGCACCAAGACCAAAAAGAATATCGGATATATTACCAAAGATACAGAATGTAGCTCAGACATCTAATTATCTTGTTAAATTTGCTTTACCTAATAGTCCTCTTAAGTCTATGATGAGAAGGAAGGGTGTAAATGACAGATTCATAGTTGAAGATGCGGGGTTATTATGTTATAATGCTGTCTTACCTGGCAGTGCATTAGCAGCAGTGAATACTGTTGGTGATTATCAGGGTATGGTTGAGAGATTCGCACATACTCGTAATTTTACGCAAGTAAATTTTGAATTTTATGTTGATAATGAATATAAATCACTCAAATTTTTAGAGCATTGGATGGAATATGTAACTGGTGGTAACACTACTGATGTTTCTGCAGATACTTATTATTTTCAATTAAATTATCCTGATGAATATAAATCAAATGATACTCGTGTTGTAAAATTTGAAAAAAATTATTCACAGTTCATGGAATATAGATTTGTAGGATTATTTCCATTATCATTAAACTCAACTAGAATTCAATATGGTAATTCTCAAGTTCTTAAAGCAACAGCATCTTTTAGTTATGATCGATACATCGCTGGTGAGTCATCATCACTAGCAAGAGATTTAGGTAGAGCTTTTAATGATATTGGTGCTGCATTTGGAAACCCAAACAAGGATGGTGCTACATCTTACGGAGATAATGATAGATATAATAGTTTGATGAGAGAGACAAGTAGAACCATGTTGAATTTTGATGGATCTAATGTTAATACATCGATGACTGGAAACACAGATAGTTATCCTGTACAAACTGCTGGTGGTGGTAATTTAGGATCTGGTTTTTACACTTAAAAAACCCCTATAAATAGTGACACTGAAGTGCTTAGAATATCATGCCTTTACCAAAAATTGCAACCCCAACTTACGAGTTGGTATTACCTTCATCAAATAGAAAAATAAAATATAGACCTTTTCTTGTCAAAGAAGAGAAAATTTTAATTCTTGCGATGGAGTCACAGGATAGTACACAGATTGCAAATGCAGTCAAAGATGTTATATCTCATTGTATTATAACAAGAGGGATAAAAGTTGACAAATTATCTACATTTGATATTGAATATTTGTTTTTAAATATTCGTGGTAAATCTGTTGGAGAAGAAATTGAAGTGATGGTAACTTGCCCTGATGATGGGAAAACACAAGTTCCAAAATCAATTAATATTGATTCAATAAAAGTTATATCTGATGAAAATCATTCAAGAGATATCAAATTAGATAATAATTATACTCTCAGAATGAAGTATCCATCACTCATGGAGTTTATCAAAAATAATTTTGCTTCTGCTGAGATGGGAGTTGATGATACATTTGATTTAATATCAAGTTGTATTGAACAAGTTTATTCTGAAGAGGAGTCTTGGACTGCTGAAGATTGCACTAAGAAAGAACTATCTCAATTCTTAGACCAATTAAATTCTAATCAATTCAAAGAAATAGAAAAATTTTTTGAAACTATGCCAAAGTTATCTCATAAAGTTAAGGTAACAAATCCAAATACTAAAGTTGAAAGTGAAATTGTTTTAGAGGGGCTACAGAATTTTTTCGGGTGAGTATGGCACACGAAGATCTTGAGTCATACTATAAATTGAATTTTGCATTGATGCAGCACCATAAATATAGTTTGACTGAGCTTGAAAATATGATTCCTTGGGAAAGGGAAATTTACGTATCATTATTACAACAACATGTTGAAGAGGAAAATCTAAAGGCACAACAAGAAGCAAATGGATGAGGAACAAGGTTTATCATCACCAATAGCGGGTGGACTTAGAGGTATTAGAAGAAGTGTTTCTTCCAGTATCTTTACTGGTCGTGCTGTTCCACCACCAGTTCAACCTGATCCACAGACAACAAATTTACTTAACCAAAATTCTTTAACTTTAACAACAGTATCACAACAATTACGAAATATTTCAGTAGGTATAAGTTCCTTAAACTTTTCATTGAATAGTATAAAAGATAATTTAGGAATTAGTGATTCATTAGCAAGACAGAGAGAAGCAGCGAAGCAAAATAGAGAAAGAATATTAGCAGAGCAAGGATTAAGAGAGGGAAAAGAAAGTGATATAGAGAAGAGAATTCAATTTGCATTACTTACTCCTGTTCGTAGAATAGCAGCAAAGACTCAAGGAATATTATCAAGACTCACTAATTTCTTTTTTATATTAGCAGGAGGATGGTTGACAAACACCATCATTGATATGATAAACGCTAATGCAGATGGAAATGTAGAATTACTGAATAAGTTAAAAGGTAAATTAACTACAGGTCTGATTGTTATTGGAGCAACATTTACAGCTCTTACAGTTGGATTAAAGAAAGTATTTGGGTTAACAGCACTCTTAGCTTCAAGAGCTTTTAGATTTGGTTTTAATAATATATTGAGAAGACCCTTTTCAGCAATAATAAATTTACTGACTGGACAAGTTGGGAAGGTATTAGGAAGAGTTGGTATGAAAGGAGTATCATTGGGAATAGGTGGTGGGACAGCGTTAGGACTGGGTGGTGCAATAGCATCTCTCCCTCTAATAGGACCTGTGTATTCCTTTTTTGAAAAACAATTCAAAAAATTAGCTGAAGCATTTGGTAAGAAACCATCTGCTTCTGTCCCTGTTCCTGGTGCTGCAAAATCAGGACTACTACAAAAAGCATTCGGTCCATTTAGAAAAATATTTGGTGGTGTAAAAAGTACTTTTGCTGTAAGTACTTTGTTTGATATATTTGTTGGTGGTGAAAATCCCCTTGAGGCAATCAAAAATAATCTTGGTGGTATTATAGTTGCTGCGATTGCTGCTCCACTTGTAATATTTGCTGCTGGCAAAATTGCTGCATTTTTAGGTTTAGGTGCAATTGCAGCTGGAATTATAAAGTTAATATTAAGTGCGATACCATTTGGAATAGGTAAGAATTTATTCTCAAAAATAAAAATACCTGGTTTTGGTGGTAAAAAAGAAGAAAAAACTGAAACAGAAGTGTCAGCGGTGGAAGCAGAGTCATCAACGTTAGCATTTGGAATGAATACTGAATCTAGTACAGTTGATAATAGTATGATTGCTTCAAATGCAAATCAATCTGATTCTATTACTCCTGTTAATTCTAAGAAGGAATTGAATGTTGCTGAAAATATATCAAACGTAGAAGAAGGTCAACCATCGGTGGTGAATATACCAATAGTAGGTGGTGATAGTGGAGGAGGTGGTGCTGCTCCTTCAGGGCAGGTGGAGGAACCATCTAGTAAAATTCCATTCATAGCTTTTGATAATAATAATATTCATACTAGCTTTGCTGTTTCTACGTTTGGAGCCTTTGCCTGATGTCATTAAAAGCAAGAAGAGACGCACTACTTAAATCATCGATTAGTATAAATTCGATTAGAAATACTGTACAAAAATTTAATAAGGGATTAGAGCAAGTAAAAAAGAATGCTGCTGAGATAGTTAAAAATACAAAAGAATCAAATTTATTTAAAAAATCACTCATATCTAAAGATAATAATTTTTTTAGAATAAGACGAGAGAATGTAAGAAGAAAAGCAAGAGAGGATGAGATAGAGGCAGCGTCATTACAAGGTCCAGCAAAACAAAAAGGGAGCATCCTTACTAAAAGTACGAGAGGATTCTTAGGAAGATTATTAGATTTTGTTGGAATATTATTAATTGGATGGGCAATTACCAACTTACCCAAAATTATAGCAGCTTTATCTGGAGTAATTAAATTAATAAGAAGAGTTACAAGTATTTTAGGTGCTTTTATAAACACTATAAAAAATATAGTTGTAGGAATAGGGCAAGTAATATCTGATGCTTTATCAAAAATACCTACGTTTGATTTTCAGAAAAATAAACAAGGTATTGAAGAGAATATAAACAGAGCGTCAGGAGGATTAGCAAAATTAGATCAACAGTTAGTTCAGACATCAAATGATTACACCAGTTTTGGTGATGAGATGGAGAAATTGGAAGAGGAATATAAAGAAGAAAATAATGAAAATAATGAAGACAAAAATACAAATAATCAACAGAATGATCAAAGTGAAGAGGAAGGTATTGAAGCTCAACAAAAAACTATATCTTTTAATGTTGATAAATTGAGTTCTGATATTAAAAAATCAGATTCAAATGAAAATGAACAGATAGATCCAACAAAAAATATAAAACCACTTCCTAAAACAGATGAGATGCCAGAAATGGAGGTGAAACCACCTGAAGAGGATATTAAAAAAGCAGTTGAAAAAAATCTTGACACATCTGGAGTTGATACAAAAAAAATACTTGACAAAGAAGTTTCAAATAAAGTTAAGGGAACTAAAACAGAAATACCTGAAGTTATTGCAGGTCCATCCCTAATTAATACTTCAAATTTTTCTGATACAAAAAAGACCGTTGAAAATATTCAAGGAAATTTAGCATCTGATTTTAATTCTTTTATAGGAGAACAAAAAGAACAAATTGAAAATTTAAAAGGTTCTGAAAAAAATATGAAAACTGTAAGAAAAAATAAACCAACTTCAGTAAGGAGTAAGAGAAAGAAAAAGGGAAATACTGTTTTTATAGTTGAAAAACCAACACAATCATCTGGATCATCGATGATGGCTAGTGCTGGTTCAAGCGGTAAGAGATTCAACATTCAAAAAGAAGTTCAACTTGAACAAACACTAATGAAACTTCAAAGCTTATCAACACTTAAGTACACGTAATGGCAGCAATAGACAAATCATTATACGAAAAATTTATTATTGAATCTGTAGATGGAGAAAAAACTGCTGATATTTCTTCGGGTGTCGTTAGTTTTAATTATTATGAAAATTTATTTTCTCCAATGATTACTGCTAAAGTAATCGTGGTTAATACTGGTAATACAATAAAAGGTAAAGATGGTAAAATGGAATCTTTATATAATGGTTTTCCACTTCGAGGAGGTGAGAGAGTTGTTATAAAGATATCAGGAAATTCAAAAACAAATAAAGGTCTTGATTTTTCAGAAAATCCAAGTAAATATCTATATGTTGGATCAATAACCAATGTTATTATACAATCAGGTAAAGAAACTTTTACTTTAAATTTGGTTTCAAGAGAAGCTATCACAAATGAAACAGTTAGAGTTGGTAAAAGATTTCCTTCTTCGCAGAAAATATCTGATAGTGTAGATGATATATGTAAAAATTATCTCAGTTCTGAAAAACTTTATGACATTGATGAAACTCAAAATCCTTATGGATTTATTGGTAATATGAAAAAACCTTTTACTTTAATGACTTGGTTAGCTTCAAAATCAGTTCCCGCATCTGCATCAAAAGAGGATTCGACTGCAGGATATTTCTTTTTTGAGACACAAAAAGGTTTTAGATTTAAATCTATAGATCAATTAATAGATCAAGAACCATTTCAGGAAAAATATGTTTATACACCAGGTGTAGTAGATTATAAAGGGAAGGGGAATGATTTTAAAATATTAGAGTATTCTACATCTAAAAATCAGAATTTATTAGAAAATTTGGAAAGAGGTGCATACTGTAGTCATCGAAAATATTTGAATCCTTTGACATTTGAATATACACCATCACCACAAACGGTATTCAAACTTGATGATTATTCAGGGAAAATGAAAAATTTAGGTGCAGATATAGATATAACTTTACCTACTTTAAATGATAAAGATAATCGTACGCTAGCCTCTGTACCAAGTAGATATATCACTGGTATTTTAGATATTGGTACATTAGAAAATGATGTATCGACAGATGAGAATGCAGACCCAACAAAAATACATTCTCAGGCTATGATGAGATATAATATTTTATTTACGCAGTTGTTAGTAATGACAATACCCTTGAATACTAATTTAGTAGCGGGTGATGTTATTGATTGTGTATTTCCAAGACTTGATAGTGAACAAAGGAAAGAGATTGATCGTCATCAAAGTGGACTATATATGATAAAGGAAGTAGTGCATTATTTTGATGCAACAGGATCTTATACAAAACTTAAATTAGTTAGAGATACTTTCGGAGTAAGAGACAAATGATAGAAAATAATTTATTAAAAAGTAATTTCTTAGGTAGAGATGGATTTAGATGGTGGGTAGGTCAAATCGCACCTGAATCTGCTCAAGGCAAACAAATAAATGGTGCTGGTTGGGGAAATCGTGTTAAAGTTCGTATACTTGGTTATCATCCTGATAATGATGTAGAGTTGACTAATGAACAGTTGCCTTGGGCACATGTATTACTTTCCCCTGAATCTGGTTCAGGTAGAGGTAATAAAAGTAAATCTATAAGATTATTACCTGGTGATAATGTCTTTGGGTTTTTCATGGATGGGGATGATGCTCAACAACCAGTGATCATGGGTGTTTTTGCAAATACTAGACAGGCAGCGAGTATTATCAGTGGTGAATATCAACAACCTTTTGTTCCTTTTACAGGATATACAAGTAAAATAAGATCTAGTGACTTTATGATTAAAAATGAAGTCGGTGATCAGTCAGGAATTGAAGCTCAAAAATCAGTTAGACATATTAGTAAAAAACAAGCAAAAGAATTACAAGAAAGAACGGGGAAGATTGAAAGATCTGCGAGCGGTGCTATTGGAAAAGTCGTAAATTTTGCTGGAAATAATCAAAATACTCCTGTTAATAAAATTAAATCTGAGTTACAGAACGCTGTTGATGGATATGATGTAGCATCGGTTAAAGAAAAAGCAGGTCTTATCGAAAATGCTGCTAGAAAAATGGCTAATATATCCTCTGGTCTATCTGGTAGTATTTTAAACAAAACATATGCAGATTTAGCACCTAAATTAAATACTGGACTCCATAAGATGTATAAAGATGTTTATGGTAAAATATTATTAGCAACTCAAAATGGTGCGATTGCAAAGAAAGCAGCGAACTTGGCTCAAACTGCAATGGTTGGTCCAGTCAAAGCACTCCAGAATTTTTTACCTTGTGCTGCAAAAAATATAACTAATAATTTATTTGGTTCAATTCGCAATATACTCACTAGTTTTTTAGATAACGTTAAGAATTTTACCGACTGTATTGGTGATCAATTTGTAGGAGCAATATTTAATGACATCATCGGAGGCATTAATAATCAACTTGGTGGTCTTATGAAAGGAGTATCAAAAATATTTGATGGTGATTTAGTTGGAATGTTAAGATCAAAAGCAGAGGGTATATTAGGAATTGCTAATGCATTTAATTGTGATTTGCCAGTAGCAGATTTAGGATCAAAAACGCAACAATGGGTATTAGGAAAAGGACCTAAAGGTAGTAAAACATTCAATCTTGAATCAGTTGCAGAGACTATACTTGCAACTGCTAACGCTGCACAATCACTTCAAGAAGCAGCGGCTAGTCCTGGTGGTATAATAGGCAATCTAGGTATATTTGACTTTATGAGACCAGACGTAAGCACACCAGGTTTTAGTAGTCAATTAAGTGACTGTTATACAGGACCACCATTGAATTGTTCAGGAATACAAGTAAACATTTTTGGTGGTGGAGGAGAAGGTGCGACTGGTAAAGCATTACTAGGAGCTATTGTAGGTGATACATTTGCAGAGCAAACTGGAAGTCTTTTAGGTATTAAAATGACTGATGGTGGTTCAGGATATAGAACTCCTCCCTTTGTAGAAATAGTAGATAATTGTGATCAAGGTTTTGGTGCTGTTGCAAGAGCAGTAGTAGATTATGATCCGCAGTCACCAACATATCAACAAGTTACTGACATTTATGTAGTATCTCCTGGTGAATATTATCCCATTATTGAACCTGATGATAGTGGTGATTATACTGTTGATCATGTTGTAGTTGTAAATCCTGGTGAAGATTACACTCAGGATGATATTATCACGGATGATAAAGGTAATGTTTATGAAAAATTCCTTGATGAAAGTGGACGTATATTAAATGTAATACCACCTAATCCAGAAACTACAAATGTAGAATCTGTAACAGAATTACCAGAAATGATAATCGAATCTGAAACTGGATTTGGTGCAATATTGAAAGCACAAATATCACCAAGACCAGAATATCAAGGTGAAATTAAACAAGTAATAGATTGTGTATCTCCTCGTGATGGTATTATTGGGTATGTAAATGGTGAGGCTTATTATGGTCCTTTCCATGTTCATCCATCTACAGGAGTTAAAATGGTTGGTATTGCACATACTACAGCACCACACCCCATAATTTATGATACTCCACAGGAGAGTAGAACTTCTTCAGCAACAATTACATCACAGACAAATGTTTCCAACACCACAATACAAACTACTACAAGTAACATCTCTCAAACTGACTCAATTGACACAAGTATGGAGCAAACGACTGGACAGAGTAACACTTCTGTTCCTGATAATACTTCTAATAATAGCGGGTCTACGGGAACAGGTGGGAGTTACTCAGGATACTGATAAATATTAATAAGATAGAAAAACTATGAGCACTCCAAACGCAGCAGAGAAAGGAAATTGGCAGAATAGAGAATATGAGTCTTTTGGACCTCATTTCAGGATTGATACTGGAAATCCACAAACAGGATATAATGGAACTGTTGTATATGACATACTAGGTTCTGGAAGTGATGGAAATAATAGTGCTGTTGGAATGACAAATGGTGGTTTGTATCATATTTACAACGATCAATGTATAGAAATAGTTGGTGGACAAAGAGTAGATGGTGGTGGTGTGTGTGTTAATATTGTAGGTTCATCTGGAGATGTAACTATAACTGCATTAAGTAGTGGTGATGTAAAAATAACTGGAAGAAATATAATTTTAGACGCTGATAAAAACGTTGAAGTAAGAGCTGGTGGAGATTTTAGGGTAAATGCATCAAATTCTATTAATATGAGTTCAAATACTTGTTATATCAAAGCACCATATGGAAAGATAAGAGTTCGTGAAGTTGGTTGGATGGGAGGAGTATTTAAAGGTACAAGTGTCGCTGAAAGTGTCTGGGGTGCCTAATGTCTAGATTTGAATCAGGTAGTGTTCCATACCCAAATTACGATGCTGCTGATGTAGATAATTTTAATAGAAAGGCTGAGTTTACTGATGATGTATTCATTTATGGAAAATTATATACTGAACTCGATGCGAAAGATATAACGTTTGAAGATGACCAACCGTTTACAAGTATCACAGTAAATGATAATTTTTTTGTAAGTGGTCTCTCAACATTTATAGGTCCTGTTGATATTAATTATCTTACAGTTTATCAGAGACATAATGTTGGAGCTGGTGGTACTGTCTTAGTTGCAATTTCTACAACTTCAGATGCAGATGGACAAGTTGGTGGTCGAGTTGGTATTGGAAGTACACAACCAGATGCTAGATTCCAAGTGGGTGCTGGTGATAAATCTTTCATTGTTAACGATTTAGGATTAGTTGGTATTGGTACAACTCAACCTGATGCTAAATTCCAACTAGGAATAGGAACTCAATCCCTTGTTGTATCTGGTGTAGGGACACTGGGAATTGGAACGAATAATCCAGGTGGTACATTTACAGTCAATAATTCTGGATATGGTACATTAAGAGCGGATTTTGATGGTAGTATAAGAATTGCAAGAAACATTTATGACTCAGCTGGTTCTGTAGGTGGAAACGCAAACTTTATGAGTCGTGATGAACTTGGTATAAGATGGGTTTCATTTACTCCTGTAGAGACTGAGGGTGTATTTCTACAAAACGAGGGAACTTTTGTTCCTGCTGTTGGAGCAGCACAATCTTTTACAGTACTAAATTTTGCTCAAAGAAATAGTAATGGGCAAGGAACTGATACTTTAGAAGCAACTGCACAAAATCCTAATTCAGTAACAGGTGTTGCGACTATATTTGTTGAAGATTTATGGGGTCATCAAGGAACTGGTACAGGTGCATCAATCTATAGACAGTCTAGAGTTGGTATAAGAAATTCAAATCCATCAGCTGATTTAGACATATCGGGAACTGTACATGCAACTGGCGATGTTGATTTTGATAGTACTTTAAATGTAGATGCTGGAGTCACATTTAATTCTGTATTAGACGTTGATGGTACTTCAACTTTTAATGACCAATCTGAGTCTAGTAGTACAGGCACAGGTGCAGTTCGTATATCTGGTGGTTTAGGAGTCGGTAAAAAATTATTTGTTGGTGGTGACACCACTATTTTAGGTCAAACTGAAAGTACGAGCAAAGATACAGGTTCCTTAATAGTAGATGGTGGAGTTGGTGTAGAAAAAAATATTAACATTGGTGGTGCTGCAGTCATAGCGGGAAGATTAGATGTAGACGATCAAACAGAATCAACAAGCGTCACAACTGGTTCTGCTGTTATTGATGGAGGACTAGGATTAGCAGGTAATTTAAACTCAGGAGGAAATGGAACCTTTGCAGGAAGATTAGATGTAGATGATGATACACAATCAAACGATACATCTACGGGTGCTGCTGTGATTGATGGTGGTGTTGGAATATTAAAAAATTTAAATGTTGGTCAAAATGTAAAAATTGAGGGTAATCTTGAATTAGATGCACAACTAACAGATTTCTTTAACAGTCAAGGAGTTGGTTCAGGTAGAACTGATTATCGTCTATCTTCTTTCAATGTCTCTGGTGTGGGAGTCGGAGTATCATGGAGACCTTCTGGAGTTCAGACAAAGAGAACGTTGTGGGTATCGAAAAATGGTAGAGATTCTAATAGTGGTTTATTGGAGGGAGATTCAAAATATACTATTGCAGCTGCAGCTGCAATTGCACAAGAGGGAGATACAATTAAGGTAAGGTCTGGAGTTTATATAGAGAACAATCCAATTGGTTTGAGAACTGATGTTGCAATTACGGGAGAAGATTTAAGATTGGTAACTGTTGTTCCAAATAATACAAACAGAGATGTATTTCATGTTAGAAGGGGATGCTTAATTGAAAATTTAAGTTTTGCTGGAGCATCGATTACAACTAATCATCCTCGCTGCGGTGCAGTTGCATTTCCACCAATACAAACAAGTGTAGACTCAGGATTAGATTTCCAAGCAGTTTCAGGATTCACACCGTTAGGTCCTGCAGATGAAGGTGGTGCTGGTAGATGGAGATCACCATATGTAAGAAATTGTACTAACTTTATGACTGGAAGTATTGGAATGAAAATTAATGGAGATCATGCTAACGCAGCATTCACAGGAACTAATAATGGTGGTCAAGATTTAAAATCAATGGTTTGTGATTCCTTCACACAATATAATGAAGCTGGTATTGGTGTATCAATATCGAATAATGGATATGCTCAGTTAGTTTCTATTTTCACAATTGGTTGTGAAATTGGTATTGGAGTTTCATCTGGAGGACAGTGTGACCTAACAAACTCAAATAGTTCTTTTGGTATTAAAGGTTTGGTCGCTGATGGTTTTGGAGATATTGAATTCACAGGTATTACAACAAACGGTCCTACAGATTCACAGGTAGATACCATCGTGACTGCGAATACAAAAGATACTGATGGAAATATAAGAATACCTTTTGATGGTCAAGGAGTTTATTTTGTTCTTGATATGAATGATTACGATGATTCAACTTCAACTGATACTGTCGATGCACCTTTACAAGTGATTAGATCAATAGAGGTGGTAAATGGTGGAAATGATGGTGATTACTCGGTTGGTGCTCCTCCCATCATTACTTTGAATGAAAGTCCTTTAGGTCCTGAGTCTATACTTCCAGAATTTTCACCAAATGTAAGTGCTGCTGGAACAATAACTTCTGTTGATGTTTTGAATAGTGGTCGTAATTTCTTACCAACACAAAACTTATCTACAGTGATATCCAGTGGTAATGCAACATTTAAAGTAAATACAGATCCTATATTATTTACTGTTAGTGAAGCAACAGAATCAGCAGCAGTAACAGGAATATCGACAATTACTTTCAACGAATTTATTCCATATCCAGTTTTCAACAACACTCAAGTCAAGATGGTGAGATTAAGTCGTATAATTACTAGTTCACACTCATTTGAATATATCGGTGCTGGTACAGACATAAATACATCGAACCCATTCCAAGGTGGAAAACCGATACCTGAGAATGAAGTAATTGCTATTAATGGAGGTCAAGTTCCATTTACTAGCACAGATCAAAAAGGTAATTTCAGAATTGGTGATGGATTAACAATCGATCAAACTACATCTACAATTCGAGGAAGAGACTTTAATAGAGCAATCCAAGCACAACTTACACC
>CEOF01136468.1_pt1 | contig 12283 bp, 6 predicted proteins | sample 361311 | NCBI WGS metagenome assembly CEOF01 (sample SAMEA2619667, study PRJEB7988) | marine metagenome | biome: marine biome (ENVO:00000447); feature: surface water layer (ENVO:00002042); material: "saline water (ENVO:00002010), including plankton (ENVO:xxxxxxxx)" | depth 5 m
ACAAATTCATTTCCACCATACCACCTTTCTATTGAATCAAGTACCCTAGGTAATAATTGTGAGGCGTGATAGTTTTCATTCCAAGGAACCCAAAGCACATGAGAGAATATAACCTTCATGTTGTTGAGTTTTCTTTCTTTATTAAAACCACCCGTATATTCCATAACAAAGTCATTTTGTTTTTTAGGTGTCTTAGGATCTTGAAAAACATACTTCATAAAAATATACGACCTTCCTTGTACAACTATTTTATTGTGATTTAAATCCCAACTCTTTTCATGGTAAGAATCTTTAGATTCCCCTAATCTATAGTTAAAGAAAAGAGAATCTTCTTTTACATTTTTCCTTAACTCACGATCTACCATTTTTTGATACTCTGATTTACAACCTAAAATTGTTAGAGAAAAATGAAATATTGATATTAAAACCCAAAGCTGTTTCATGCCAAATAGACTTTTAAGGCTCTAGTTTCATCAGATTTAATGCACTATTGTTAAGACCCAGAAGCAGTTTTTTTTGAGTTTTCAAATTTACAACTTCCAATTGTCTTATTTGACCTTTGACACCTAAACTTTTAGGTTGTTCCCATTGCCATTTTGATGATTCATTTTGATAGTTTAGTTGCCAACCTTGAGAGGCATCATATTGACCAAATTGAGGTTTTACTAAAAACTGATTGCCTCCAAAAAAAAGGCTTCCCTTTCCAATTTTTTCTGCTGCTAGATGATCCATTGCGAACACTGGCGCATATTGTATTTCAACAGGTAATTCAATTTTTTCAAACCCAGAATTTTTGCCCACAAAAAGTGTGGTTTCTAGTGTTTGGAGTTCTGTAATCTCACTGTCTGATAATTGAGCTTCCGCAAATAGATCTGGCATTGAAGCCGCTGCATAATTTTCATATTTAAGAGCTCGCTTTTTTAAATAGGGTAATTGAGCAATTAGTTCATCCTTATCAGCTATAGGGTAATCTTTTCCATCATTTTGAAAAGTGATAATGGGTTCAAGACTGCCGTTTTTGTCAAAATCATTTAAAAATAATTTTGTTCCCGGCTTAAAGAAGGTATTAATCCCCATATTTCCAGCAATCATATCTGACCTCCCGTCAAGATTGAAATCTCCAACGAGTAGACTATTCCACAATCCCGTTGTTGACTCTAAACCATACTCTTTTGTGCGATTCACAAAAGTACCAGATTCATTTATCCAAATACTTATTGGCATCCACTCTCCAACTGCTACCAAATCTAACCAGCCATCTTTATTAAAATCAACTGATGAAAGATGAGTAATTAACCCTACTTTTTCAAATGAAGGCTGTTGGTTTAGAATAAAGTTTCCGAGTCCATCATTGATGAAAAGATGTAGGTTTCCTTTTTTACCATAAACAGACAAATCAAATCGTTCTCCAATAATAATATCTTTAAAACCATCTTTATTAAAATCACCTGTAGTGACCCCCCCAGTTGAAAAATGTGAATCAAATGTTAAAGATGAACTCTTCTTTAAAAAATATTTCTCTCCAATATTTTCATAATACCGGTCGTCCAAAAGGGCAGAAAATCTTGAAAAGGCTCTCCCTCCACTCCCAACAAATAAATCCAAATCTCCGTCACCGTCGCCATCAAAAAACTCAGCCACTACATCTTCCGAAGCTTTATCATTTTGAAAAGGATTCATTATTTTTTGATAAGAACTGCCCTTAGATAATAATAAAGTGGCCGTTTGGTTTTTTGCCCCCCCCACAAAAATATCATCGATTCCATCGTCATTAAGATCTGCCGCTGCTGTTGCAGGGCCTTCATTGTTATACATTTGAGGGATGAGACGTTCACGATTAAAATCAATCCAATTATTTTCCCGATGAACAAAGTCAAGTTTATCTGTAGGTTTAGTTTCTAAACTGGTTGGTTTTGGTAAAATTTCCCCTTTTTTAGGCTCCCAAAACAAATGAATTTGATTTGTAGTTAATTGGTCATAACGACTAATTGCCCCGTTGGGCCATAACACTACCAAACTATCAATAGTTCTTATCTTTCCTACCCCAAAATGTAATCGATTGGCAATGGAAGATTGAAACCCTCTTGATGGAAATTGTTCTCGCATTTGCTTTTTATTTGCTCCATAATAAATAATGGCTTTCGCCCCTACAGCAAAAGAATTTTTACTTTTTGAATTAAGTCCTACACTAAAACTTCTTTGATTCAGTGTGTCGGTAGTGTTTTCATAAATAAAGCTTTTCATATTTACATTATTAACTACCAAGTCTAAGTCACCGTCATTATCTAAATCACCATAGGCATTTCCGTTGCTGAAACTGGGTGTTCCTAGACCCCAACTGCCAGCTTTTTCCTCAAAAATAAAATCACCTTTATTTTGAAAAGCACAGTTGGGCACAGCTTTGGAAGGCATAATATCAATAAGGTTTTTAATCGCATTTCTTTTGTCCTTTAATATATTTTGGACTTGTGCTTCATTGGCCATGTAGGACAAATAGTCTCGATCTAAAAGATCTTTATAAATTCCGTTAGCCACGAATATATCATTATAACCATCATTATCCATGTCAAAAATTAATGACGCCCAACTCCATTCGGTGGCTGCTACTCCTGATAGTCTACTCAATTCTAAAAACCCTTTTTTTCCCATATTGCGTTGCATAACATTTCTTGGGAATTGGCTTCCATACCCTTTTTTTACCATCAACGCATATTTATCCCAAGAATCAAACTTGGCTTTAGTTTTTTGTCTTTGAAGTGTTGCAGGAAGCATTTCAGTTACAAAAAGATCGGCCAAGAGGTCATTGTTCACATCGGCAGCATCAGCCCCCATGGCTCCCATGGCGGTAGAATGAAAATATTTTTCTAAAGATTCTTGAAATCCAGTGCCATTGTTCAGATAGAAATAATCTCTCTCAAAAAAATCATTTGAAACATAAAGGTCAGGATAGCGGTCGTTATTAAAATCGCTTAAGGTGATACCTAACCCAAATCCAATCGCACTTGTAAAAATCCCCTTTTCTTGACTTACATTTACAAATCGGCCAGCTTGATTTTCGAAAAACTTATTTCCTTCTCCCCTAGGGTCTGGCAGTTCTCGTTGATCTTTGATTAAATCATAGCCCCCTACAGAGCGTATTGAATTGTTCAACACATAACAATCTAAATCTCCATCTAAATCTGCGTCAAAAAAAGCAGCATGAACTGAAAGACCCAAAACGTCTAGTCCATAGCTCTTAGATTCATCTTTAAAGGTGAGATCACCTTGATTAATAAATAATTCATTGTGACGGTTATCCCCTCCAGGTTTTCCAGATTTACACACATATAAGTCAAGTAATCCGTCACCATTTATATCGGCAAAAGTTGCTCCTGTGGACCACACCTCAGCACAGGCTACACCCGCCCTTGAGGTGATATCTTCGAATTGCCAATTTCCTTTATTTAAAAATAATTTATTATCGTTAAGATTGCCTGTGAAATAAACATCTAACAAACCGTCATTGTTAATATCCCCTAAGGCTACCCCCGCCCCATTATAAAAGTTTCTATATGTGTAGGGATTAAAATCTTGGGTGTACTCTAGTTGATTGATAAATTCAATTTGGGTATCATATCGAAGCTTAAATAAATTCTTTGAGGTTTTTTGACATGAAAAAAAAATAAATAATAGCGAGAGAATAAAAACTATCTTTTTCATGCTTATAAAATTAAAAAAATGGGCCATTCTGATAAAGGATGGCCCATCTTAAATATATACTTGATAAAAAAACTAATTAATACCCCGAATTTTGTGTCAACGTTCCATTACTAGCAGTAATTGCGTCAGTTGGAATCGGCATTAATTTTTTATAATCTGGAGAGGCACTTTTAAATTGCCATGCCTCACCATATTTCCCGAAACGAATTAAGTCAATTCTTCGGAGTGATTCTTGATAAAATTCTCTGCCACGCTCTGCTAAAAATTCATCAGCATCAATGCTGGTGTATTCACCTACCTCAGCACGCTTACGAATAACATTTGTGTCAGGGATAGCCAATGACCAGTCACCAGCAGCACGAGCTAGACCTTCTGCACGATTCATGTACATTTCAGATAAACGAATTATTGGAAAATCATTGCTTTTTTCGTTACGTTCAAATTGAGCGTGACTAAATTTGTACATTCTAGCTCCACTTTGGCGTTCTGAATCAGGTGCCAATTGGTTAATTTCAGGGGTGTATGATAAACCGAGTGATTTTTGCCCCGAAGCATCAAAATCATCCGCAGCCCAGTCATTAAGTGGTAAACCTGCATAAGAATATTGCTGACCAACTAGGAAGTTAGATTGTTTTCTAACATCTCCGTTTTCATAGGCATTATAGAAAGCAGTTAGGGTTTGATACCCATTCCATGGCTGTGAATCGAAATTAAACGTAAACTGCGAGGGTTGGTGTAATCCCATCATATGGAAATTCATGCCAGAACCATTTGTCCCGTCAAAAGGAACCGTCCAAATCAATTCAACATTATCTTGATTATTGGGCGCAAACATTGCGGGATAGCCAACCAATTCGTCATTAATCAACATCGGATTAGTATTGTCTCCGGGGTTAGCTACCTTGGCAAGGTTTTTTACTACTGAATTGGATTTAGTAGTCAATTCATAGGGACCATTGTCTATTACCCATGATGCAGCATCTGCTGCCTCCTGATAACGTGCTGTTCCAGTATATACCTCTGCATTTAAATAGATTCTTGATAAAAGACCCATCGCTGCATATTGGTTGATTCTGTATTTCTTAGAACTCGTATTTAAATCACTATTTGTTAAATCCGTAGAAGCACTAACAGCAGTAATTCCTAGTGCAGATAAAATTTCACTTTCAATGAAATTAAACATTTCTACTCTTGAAGACTGAGGGGCGTCTTGCCCAACTGCAGTAACTACTTTAACATTTCCAAAGAGATCCATCAGTCTCCAATATAAAAAGGCTCTTAGCACTTTAAGTTGTGCAATTTCATTTGCAGATAATCCTGTTTTTGCTAGTGTAAGGTTGACCTCGCTAATTGAATTATAGGCTGTGTTCCATGTGTTAGTGAGTGGTTCACTAGCTGCTGTATATTCGTGTCTATGCATGTCTAACCAGATGCCCCCGTCATACCAGTCGCCTCCTTTTTGTCCAACTTGCATTTCATCTGAGGAAACACTTTGAACAGACCAATAATTGTTGTGACCTGCAGTTCCACCACGGAGTTTTTCGAAAGCTGCTCCTATTTGATCTTGCACTGCTTGGGAGCTTCCGTCAGTAGCGGCAATATCTATTGTCACACCAGGAATTGTGGTTCCTTCAGTGAAATCACTAACCAATTCTTCTTCCAAATCAGTACAGGCAATTACTATCGCGAAAATTGATACTAAGCCGTAAATTGATTTTTTAAAATTTTTCATAATCAATGTCATTTACAATTAAAAATTAATATTAAGTCCAAGTGTGATAGTTCTAGCTGTAAAATAATTTGTACGTCTATCAATACCAGGTGCTAACACATTACCTCCAGATACAGGTCCAGATGCAACAATATTTCCTCCATCAACCAGAGCAGGCTCTGGGTCAATACCGGTATAGTTAGTAAAAACAAATGCATTTTGAACGTTAGCTGAAAGTTGTGCTGATTGAATAAATGAATCCTCATTCATATCAAAATTATAGGCTACTGTGAGATTGTCCAACTTAAAGAAATCTGCTTTCTCAACATATAATGAGCTAAACTGAGCTACGGTTAAGTTTGGCTCAGCTAATGAGGTGTTAACAAAGTTGTAAGAAGATTGACTTGCTAAACGTGGCTCGTAAAAAGCTCGGAAGGTATTTACTAGACTGTGTCCAAATGCTGCTCTGAAAAAAGCATTAACACTCCAATTTCCAAATGATAAATTGTTTGACCAGCCCATTTCAAGAGTAGGAATTCCATTTCCTGCAGCTTCAAAATCTGCATCTTCATCATTCCACTTATCTTGACTTGTCGTTAGAGTTCCGTCTCCATTAATGTCTGCAAACTGAGGTGAGCCGTCTGCGTTGACTGACTCAAATCTAGGTGCCCAAATTTGACCAATAGCTTCACCTGGTCTAATTAATACCATATCAGTAGCATTTTGCCCTGGCGAGCCCAAATTTGCTGTTATATCTCCATTTTCAAGAACATATTCTTCGAGTGTGGTTTTATATGTTGATAGATTTATGTTTGTTTGGTAGTTATCAGATACTTCATAACCTAAATTAAGTTCTAGACCTTGAGTATTGATCTTACCAGAATTTTCAAATCGCCTATCAAATCCATAAGTGGCAACATCGACTCTAGTCTCCAGAATAAAGTCATTAATATCTCTTGTATATAGATCTAAAGCTCCATTAAACTTACCACTGCTGAAATCAATTCCAAGGTTGGTTTCTGCTTTAGATTCCCACTTCAAATCAGGATTAGCTGCACGTGCTTGAGAAGTATTTCCAGACCCCCCCGAGTCATATGCAAAATTGTAAACTATCTGGGAAAGACCTGTTGGTCCCGGTAGAGAACCCGTTTCACCATATCCAACTCTTATCTTTAGTTGATCAAAATCAGTCCCAAAATATTTATTTAAGTCTGCTCCAATTCCGAAGGCGGGGAACGTACCCCATTTATTTCCTTCACCTAGTTTTGTCGATCCTTCTTGTCTTACAGATGCATTTACATAAATAGCATCATCAATTACAACATTTGCTCTTCCAAAAAAGGCAATAATTTTATTATTAGGACCTCTATAACTGTTTGCTGTTATGAAACCGGCGTTGTTTAAATCCTGGGAAGCATCGATATTATAACTAAAATCCATTGAATTATCTGGAAAGTCTCCTAGTCCAAAACTTCTTTGTCTAAAATTATCTTCTTGGTAGGAATAACCTCCAGTAATATTCATATTAAATCCGTTACTATTAAGGTTATATGTAGCAAATATTTCATACAAGCTAAACTCAAACCTATTATCGTCAAAATCTGCTAATCCTCTTCGTGTAGGACTCAATGCATTACCGCCTAAAAGAGCGGTACCTGGTATATAGTTTCTATTGTTATTTTTAGAAGTTTGTCGAGCTGCTCTAAATTGAATATCTAAATTATCTGTTATATCATAACTCATGGATAAATTATAATTTAACTCCATTTTCTCACCAGTCTGCTCATGTTGTTCTGCAATTGAAACAGGATTAAAACTATCAAATAATCCAAAAGTTTCAAAATATCCTCCAATAACATCTCCCGAGTTACCTGGAAAGAATGGGGAACCAGTAGTGTAAACTGGTGCTGTTGGGTTGAATAATGTTGCATATTTTAGAACTAAATCGTTACCAAAACTTGATTGTCTTTGAGTAAAAGATGCATTAAAATCCACTTTTAATTTATCTTTAAGCGCTCTTGTAGAAATATTGGCTCTGGTGTTAAACTGTTCAAAACCAGTATTAATTACGATTCCTTCTTTTTCACGGATATTTGCTGATATACGGAAGGTAGTGTTATTGAATCCTCCTGAAGCTGCTATATTGTGGATTTGTGAAATTGCATTTCTTGTAACTGCTTCAGTCCAATCAGTGTCTGCACCAAGGTCAGATCCTCCAGCATTAATAAATTCTTCTCTATCCATAATGTCAATTCTGTTGAGAATACTTGAACTAGATAATTGGCCGTTGTAAGAAAGTGATAATTCACCGCTTTCTCCGCCCTTAGTTGTCACTATTATTACACCTGAAGATCCTCGAGAGCCGTAAATTGCGGCTGCTGAACCATCTTTCAATACATTGATTGATTCTATGTCGTTAGGGTCAACATTGTCAAGTGATGCTCCTACCACACCATCAACAACAACAAGAGGTGAGACGTTAGCTCCTACTGTTGACAAGCCTCTCAAACGAATGACAGAAGTTGAATTCGGATTACCACCTTTGTTATAAATACTTAATCCTGCAACTTTACCTTGCAATAGCTGAGATGCTTGATTAATCGGGCCTTTGTTAAACTCCTCAGCTGTAACTTGCACAACTGCGGAAGTAATTTCCTTTTCGTTTTGAGTACCATAACCAGTAACAACAACTTCTTCCAGTTCATTATCAGCTGCAAGGGATACTGTTATTTGATCTTGACCGCTAACAGTAATTTCTTGAGTTGTAAAACCAACGAAAGAGAATACTAATACATCACCATCGTCAGCGGAAATGGAAAAATTTCCATCAAAATCAGTGCTCGTACCAGTATTAGTTCCTTTGATTTGGACGGTTGCACCTGGCAATGGTCCGTCTTCACTAGATACGACCCCTGTTATTGATTGTGCTAAAGCAGATACACTTAATAAAAGCATTATCAAGCTTAAGTTAAAACTTAATAGTTTTTTCATTTTTGCTAGTTTGTTTGTTTTGTGTTACTATATTAATACTATTTGTCAATTAATTTTATCTATTTTTAAGATTATTTTATGAATCATAATCGAAATCGTTTTCGAAATTAAAATGTTTAACTTTTAGTTGTAAAAAGATGCAAAATCTCAAATTAAAGGACATAGCGGAAAAATTAGATCTATCTATTTCAACAGTGTCGAAGGCCCTAAAAGATTATCCAGATGTAAAAAAAACTACTAAAAAAAAAGTGCTTAAGTATACTAAAAAAGTGAATTTTAAACCTAACGCTCAAGCGTCCTTTTTGCGTACTCAAAAAACAAAAATCATAGGAGTTATTGTTCCCACTATAATCCACCATTTTTATAGCAAGATTGTTGAGGGAATTATATTAATAGCCGAGAAGACTGGATATATGGTTATTACTCGCTGTGCTGAAGAATCCTTCGAAAAAGAAAAAAAACTTGTCAAAGAATTAATGCAACAAAATGTGGATGGTGTTTTCATATCTATTTCTAATTATACTAGGGAAACATCACATTTACAAGAGGTTATAAATAGTAAAACAACACTAATTGTGTTTGATCGTATTTCTAAATTTTTAAGCTGTTCTAATGTCATGATCAATGATCGAGATGCTGCCTATCAAGCAACCAAACATCTAATTGATCAAGGCTGTAACTCAATAGCTCACTTCAGAGGTGGGCTTCTACCTCAAATTGCTGTGGATCGTTATTTGGGCTATAGAATGGCCTTAGAGGATCATAACATTAAATATCGCAAAGAGCTTCTAGAAATTTGCAAAAATTCAAGTGAAAAGGAAGGCTACGATAATGCCAAAAAATTGTATGATTCTAAAATAAAGTATGATGGACTTTTTGCATTTTCAGATCCTACTGCGGCTGGCGCGATTCGTTTTTATCAAAAAAATAATATTGATATCCCAAAGGATATAGCCATTGTAGGTTTTAGTAATTGGGAATTATCTTCTTATACTACACCGACTATTTCTACGATAGATCATTCAAGCCTGACGATTGGAGAGGAAATGATGAGACTTTTTTTGAAGGAAATAACACAACTCCAAAAAAATGAAAAGATTATTTTTCAAAACTCAATAATTCCTTCCAAACTAATAGTTAGGGAATCTTCAACTAGGAAACTATTCATTAAATAGAAAAATTTCATATACAAATAAAAGAGCAATCCTATTGAGATAAAAATCGAATATTCCCTTGTAATCCCTTGAATCCTTTGCGTTGCAATGCACTGTCATGAAAGAGAGTTTCGAAAATCTCTTCTGTCATTTCCTCCCATTCGATTTTTGAAAGCTTTAAAAGGTCTTGATGAGCTTCAAATTCTACTTCATTGTGTTGTTTAGCAAAACGGTTCCATGGACAAACAGTTTGACAGACATCACATCCAAAAGCCCATTGATCCATTTTTGTTTTAAACTCCTCAGGGATTCCTTCTTTTAGTTCTATTGTTAAATAGGAAATACATTTACTCGCGTCTATTTTATAGGGTGTAAGTGCTTCGGTAGGACAAGCATCAATGCACGCAGTACAATTTCCACAATGATCTGTAACTGGGGTGTCGTATTCAAGCTCCAAATCTATAATCAACTCGGCTATAAAAAAGAATGATCCTACTTTTTTTGAAATTAAATTGGTGTTTTTCCCTTGCCAACCTAAACCACTTTTGGCTGCCCAAACCTTGTCCATGACTGGAGCAGAATCGACAAAAATGCGCCCTTCAACTTCTCCAATTTCATTTTGAATAAAATGAACTAGTTGCTTGAGTTTGTTTTTAATCACAAAATGATAATCCTTTCCGTAGGCATAAGAAGAAATTTTAGGTGCCTTTGGATCCTCCTGTTTTTGATCAGTGTGATAACTCAACAAAAGAGAAACTACACTTTTAGCACCTGGAACCAAAAGGCGGGGATCAAGACGCTTGTCAAAGTGACGCTCCATATAGCCCATTTTACCATGTTGTTCTTGACGGAGCCATTGCTCTAATTTTGGAGCTTCTTCTTCTAAAAAGTCAGCTTTTGACACCCCGCAAGACAGAAACCCTAAAGCCTTGGCTTTGTCTTTTATAATCTCTGTATACTTTGTCGTTTGATTCATTAAAACAATCCTTCTTGATTGTTTTTCAAGCGGCCCAAGTGTTTATAAGCCAACTCAGTAACTTCCCTGCCCCTAGGTGTGCGAATCAGAAATCCTTGTTGAATCAAAAAGGGTTCATAGACCTCTTCAATTGTTTCTCCATTTTCAGATACTGCTGTCGCCAAAGTAGTTATTCCTACAGGACCACCTTTAAATTTATCAATTAGAGTGGTCAATATTTTATTGTCCATATCATCCAAACCATTGGTGTCTACTTGAAGAGCTTTTAGGCCATATCGAGTGATTTTTAAATCTATATTACCCTCACCTTTTATTTGAGCAAAATCACGAATTCGACGCAATAGACCGTTGGCTATCCTAGGGGTTCCACGACTGCGTCCTGCAATTTCTATAGCAGCATTTTCAACAATTGGAACATTTAAAATATGAGCACTTCGTTCTACTATGCTTGATAGTAATTCTGTGTTATAATATTCCAGTCTATTGCTAATGCCAAAGCGAGCCCGCATAGGAGCCGTAAGTAAACCAGAACGAGTGGTAGCACCCACTAAGGTAAAAGGATTCAAATTGATTTGGACTGTTCTAGCATTAGGCCCACTTTCAATCATAATATCAATTTTATAGTCCTCCATGGCTGAATAGAGATATTCTTCTACTATTGGACTCAAACGGTGTATTTCATCAATAAATAAAATATCACGAGTATCTAAATTTGTGAGCAGTCCTGCAAGATCACCTGGCTTATCCAAAACAGGGCCAGAAGTGAGTTTGATACCCACTTCAAGTTCATTGGCCAGTATGTGAGCAAGGGTTGTTTTTCCCAATCCGGGGGGGCCATGGAACAGGGTGTGATCTAGAGCTTCTTTTCTTTTTTTAGCTGCAGCAACAAAAACTTGTAAATTTTCTAAAAGGGCTTCTTGCCCTGCAAAATCGTCAAAACTAAGTGGACGAAGCGCACGATCAATATCATGGTCTTCTGAAGACAAATGCTGGCCTGATGCATCTAGATTTTCATTCATTAAACCAAAGATACTTTATTCCAAACAAATTAATTACATTGTTTAGTATTAGCATCTCTATCGTGAATCTAAAAACTAAATTTTTGAAAGCAGTAATATCTAATAAAAAAACCCCAAACTTTTTGAGTTCAGAGGTTCAATTTGATTGAAATTTATGAGTTAGTGCTGCAGTTCTTCCTCGCCTTCTTTTAGAGGGATGTCTTGGGGTGCGAAATCTTCTTCCTGGCCAGGTTTAGAGTAATCATAAGCCCAGCGATGAACATGAGGAATTTCACCTTCCCAATTGCCGTGAAAATGAGCTATAGGAGCAGTCCACTCCAACGTATTTGATCGCCATGGGTTTTGTTCTGTTGGTTTGCCATAGAACATGCTGTGAATAAAGTTATAGAGAAACAGAATCTGAGCAGCTCCTGCAACAAGTGCAAATACAGTGATTAACACATTGATGTCTGCTAAATCATCAAAATAGGGAAAAGCCGTGTTGGTATAATATCTTCTAGGAAGTCCTGCCATCCCGATAAAGTGCATAGGGAAAAAGACCCCATAAGCACAAACTGCTGTCACCCAAAAATGTACGTAGCCTAAATTTTTATTCATCATTCGTCCAAACATTTTAGGGAACCAATGATAAACGCCGGCAAATAAACCATAAAGTGCAGAAATTCCCATCACCAAATGGAAATGAGCAACCACAAAATAAGTGTCATGAACATTAATATCTAGTGTACTATCT
>CEOF01209559.1_pt1 | contig 12272 bp, 10 predicted proteins | sample 361311 | NCBI WGS metagenome assembly CEOF01 (sample SAMEA2619667, study PRJEB7988) | marine metagenome | biome: marine biome (ENVO:00000447); feature: surface water layer (ENVO:00002042); material: "saline water (ENVO:00002010), including plankton (ENVO:xxxxxxxx)" | depth 5 m
CTCACCTTGGCAAGGTGATGCTCTACCCCTGAGCTACTTTCGCAAAAGGTTTACAAATATAGAATAAACAAGTAAAATTGATATTACAGTATTAAAAAAATTTACTTGTGTTATTTTACACCCAATCTTCTCTTTATTTCATTCAATTTCATAAGAGCCTCGATAGGTGTTAGAGAGTTTATATCCAATTCTTTTATTTCATCTCTTAATTCCTCCAATAATGGATCATCGAGTTTAAACATTGTCATTTGGATCTGAGATTCATCTTTATTTAATAACTGTTTTCTTTGTTCTACACCATGATTTCTTTCAAGAACTTTTAGTTTTTTATTTGCATTTTGAAGAATTGTATTTGGCATACCTGCCATTTTTGCAACATGAATACCAAAACTATGAGCACTTCCCCCCTCCTCAAGTTTTCTTAGAAACAAAACTTTATCCTTCAACTCTTTAACTGAGACATTAAAATTTTTAATTCTTGAGAATGAGTCCGACATTGCATTTAATTCGTGATAATGAGTAGCAAATAGAACTTTTGGTTTATACGGATGTTCATGAAGAAATTGAGCTATAGCCCAAGCAATTGAAATTCCATCATAAGTGCTTGTTCCTCTTCCAATCTCATCAAGTAATACTAAACTTTGTTTTGAAATATTATTCAATATGCTAGCAGACTCATTCATTTCTACCATAAATGTTGAAGATCCTTTTGAAATATTATCACTTGCACCAACCCTTGTAAAAATTTTATCAACTATCCCCATTTTTACTGATTTTGCTGGAACAAAACTTCCGATTTGTCCCATTATTGTAATTAATGCAGTTTGTCTCAAAAGCGCTGACTTACCGGACATATTTGGTCCTGTTATCATTATTAATTGATTTTTCTCATTATTCAAGTCGATTGTATTAGGAACATATAGTTGATCTCTTGAAATCACCTGCTCTATTACTGGATGACGACCTTCTTCAATGAAAATTGAATTTTCTTTAATGAATTTTGGGGAAACATAATTGTATTTTTTTGCTGAAAACGCAAAACTCCAAAGGCAATCTAGAAATGATATTTCATTAGAAGTTAATTTTATGATATTTAGAAATTTTTGCAGTCTAATCAAGAGATCCTTGTAAAGGTTTTCCTCAAGAATTTTTATTTTTTCTTCTGCTCCAAAAATCTTAGATTCAAACTCCTTTAATTCTTGAGTAATATATCTCTCAGCATTGACTAATGTTTGTTTTCGAACCCACTCTTCTGGAACTTTATCTTTATGGGTATTTCTTACTTCTATATAATAACCATAAACGTTATTATATGCAATTTTTAATGAGCTTATGTTAGTTCTTTTTATCTCATTATTTAAAAGTTCATCTAAATGAGATTTTGTAGTTAAAAGTAGATTTCTAAGGTCGTCTAATTCAACAGAAACTCCTTTTGCTATAATATTTCCTTTGCTAATCAAAGCAGGTGCTTCGGGATCTAAAGTATTTTCAAGTACATTAATTATCTCGTTTAAAGAAGGGAAATTTGAAGCCTTATTTTTTAAGTTTTTATTTCCGCTATCATTTAATACTTTTAAAATCTTAGGTATAATATTTAATGAACTATTTAACTGAACTAGGGTTCTTGGCGCAACTTTAAAGGTTGATATTTTTGCCATCACTCTTTCTAAATCTATTATTTTTGAGAGAAATTCTGCTAAGTTTAGATATACTGGTTCGTTTTTAATAATTGCTTTGACAAGCTCATGTCTTAAAACAATTTCATCAATATTTTTCGAGGGAAATGCAAGCCAATATTTCATTTTTCTTGCACCCATTGATGTTTGAGTATGATCTAAGATTGAAATTAATGAAACTCCGTCTTGATTTGTCGGAAAAAATAATTCGAGATTTCTAATTGTAAAATCATCCATCCAAACATAATCAGAACTAACTAGTCTTTGGATTTTAGTTACATGTTTTATTTTATTATGCTGGGTTTCATTTAGATAATGCAGAATTGCACCGCCAGAGTTACAACCTTCAATCAAATCACTCACTCCAAAACCCTGTAAAGAATTAGTTTCAAAATGTGAAGTTAATTTTTCTAGAGCAAAATCATTTTCAAAAGCCCAATCTTCAATTAAGAATAAAGGAAAATTAGATCCAAATTCTTTTTCAAAAGATTTTTTTTGAGGCTTAGAAACCAAGATTTCACTAGGTGAAAAATTTTGTAAAAACTGTGATATTATTTCTTTTCCTCCTTGACCCACAAAAAAATCTCCAGTTGAAATATCAATTAGTGAAATACCAATATTTATTTTTCCAAAGAAAATTGCACATAGATAATTGTTTTTTTTGTGATCTAAAACAGAATCATTTAATACAACCCCTGGGGTAACTAATTCAGTAACTCCCCTTTTAACGATTGTCTTTGTGAGTTTTGGATTTTCTAATTGTTCACATATAGCAACTCTGCATCCTGCCTTTACAAGTTTTGGAAGATATGAATCTAAAGAATGGTATGGAAAACCAGCAAGTGGAGTCTCGCTATTAGTTCCTGCTCCTCTTTTAGTTAATATGATACCAAGAATTGTGGATGCTTTGACCGCATCTTCACCAAAGGTTTCATAAAAGTCACCAACCCTGAACAACAACAATGCATCAGGGTACTTTACCTTGATTTCGTTGTATTGTTTTGTTAGAGGGGTTTCTTTGGATTTCTTGTGCACCTGAATACTTTTTACTAAAGTACACTTTTATGAAAATCAAAAAAAGAAAATGCAAAGACTATGATTATCTTTTGTTTATTTTTGAATATGCGAAAATTAAAAAATAGTGAACTTAAGAGGAAAACTATTTATGAATTTAAATTAGTAAAAAAAAATCCAATCATTATAATTTTAGATAATGTAAGAAGTATGAATAATATTGGGTCTGTATTTCGCTCAGCAGATGCATTCTTGATTAAGAAAATATACTTATGCGGAATCACTGCTGTCCCCCCTAATAAAGATATTCAAAAAACTGCGCTTGGAGCAACAGATTCTGTTAGCTGGGAGTATTCTAAATCTACGTTAGAAACAGTAACTAATTTAAAAAAAAAAGGTGTTGATGTAATTGCAGTTGAACAAGTCAAAGGATCTAAAATTCTTAGTAATTTTCAACCAAAAGAAAATAAATCTTATGCATTAATTTTTGGAAATGAAGTAAAAGGGGTTTCACAGGAAGTTATTGATATCATTGATAATTCCATTGAAATTCCCCAGTTTGGAACTAAGCACTCACTAAACATATCTGTTTCAGTTGGAATTTTATTATGGGATTTTTATTCTAAGATGAAGAATTAAATAATTTTCTAAATAAGTTTTGTTGCCCTTTTTTTGACAGAAGTTCTAAAACTTCCTCAGACCTGACTTCTATCAATAAAAATTTCTGTTTCTGATTAAAAATTTTTTTATACTCTTTTGAAATAGATTCCAAATATTTTTTTGAAATATTTTTTTCAAATGACCTACCCCTTAAAATAATTTGATTTTTTAATTGTTTTGTTTCTTGTTTTAAATAAATTATAATGTTTGGCATTTTTATTTGTTGCACCTCTTTATTGTATATATACATAAATTTATTAAATAAACCCTTTGAAAGATTAGTTTTTGAAAAAACTAATGATTTCCCTATCCAATAATCACTTATTGTTTTTTTATTTTCATTATTTTTAAAATGACTATTAATTTGGTTAATTCTTTCTTGAAAAAAAAAGTTTTCAAGCTTTGAGGAAAAAAATTTAGGCTTTAAATAAAAGTCCTTTAAATAGGGGTTTTTTTTAAAGTTTTCATTTAACAACTCTATATCAAAATGATTTTTAAAAACTTTACTTAAAGTTGTTTTTCCAACTCCAATATTCCCTTCAATTGAAATAAATGAATATTTGTTCCAAAAGGGAATATAAAAATTATTTGTTTTTATTTTTTTTACATGTGAATTATCTTTCAACAGTGAAGATATTTCGAAAATGGATTTATTGATTTTCGGATGTATAAAATCTGAGTTTAAATCACATAGAGGAATTAAAACAAACTTTCTATTATTAATTCTTGGATGTGGAACAGTTATTTTTTTTGATTTTTTTACTACACTGTCAAAAAATAAAATATCTAAATCTATTTCTCTATCAGTATAAACTCCAGTATCTCCTCTTATCCTTCCTAATGAAGACTCTATTTTTAGTAATATTCTTAGTACCGTCTTTAATGAATATTTTGTTTTTAAAATTAGACATCCATTATAAAAATCTCTACCTACAAAACCACATGATTTTGACTCATATAAGGAAGAAATATTCTCAATTCTTCCCAATTGAATCTCAATCTCTTTAAGAGCAGCAATAATATTTTTTAATCTATTCCCTTTGTTACTTCCAAAAGAGACATAAACTTTGTGAAAGGTGTCTTCAGGCATAATACAAATTTACAAAACGCTATCTTTGCTTAAACTTATGTTATAATAAATAAAAAAAAAATTTCATGAAAGCTGTCGACAAAATTTTTGCAGAGAAAATTTATATTTTCCTTGGGGCACTTTTTATAACATCATTAGTAGTTTCAAATATTATTTTTCAAAAGTTTTTTTATTGGTACCCTATTAATATTATGCTATTTGACCAACCTCTATTTGAATTATCTGTTGGTTTACTTCCATACCCACTAACCTTTCTTATAACAGATTTAATATCTGAAATATATGGTAAAAGAAGAGCAAATTTAATTGTTATAGCTGGTATCTTTGCATCGTTTTTTTCAGCGGGAATTTTATTTTTAGGAGATATACTTCCGGCAGTTGAGTATTCTCCAATTAATGATGCATTGTATAAAAAGGTTTTTTCTCTATCTCCAATCGCTGCGTTAGCTTCAATGATTGCATATTTAATTGCTCAATTTGTTGACATAAGAATATATCATTTCTGGAAAAAATTAACAAAAGGGAAAAAACTTTGGCTAAGAAATAATTTTTCAACTTTTGCATCCCAATTTTTAGATAGCGTAACTGTTGTAGGTCTTTTATGTCTTTTCAATATTTTGAGTTGGGAAAATTTTTTGGGACTTTCTATGGCCTCCTTCATATTTAAAATATTAGTTGCATTAATTGATACTCCATTTCTTTATTTGTTTGTTTATGTGTTTAGAAAAAGATTTTCTTTAAAGATTGGTGAGGAAATTGATTGGAATAGAGCCTAATGAATAATGATACCCGTTTAAATAAATATTTCAGCGAAATTGGATATTGCTCGCGTCGTGCAGCTGATAAACTAATTGAAGAAGGGAGAGTTTATATTAATGGGCAGATTGCAATAATGGGTCAAAAAATCAAAGTAGACGATTCGATTAAAGTTGATGGTAAATCATTAGATATAAAAAAAAATAAGGATATATATATTGCATTTAATAAGCCAAAAGGAATTGTGTGTACAACAGACACAAAAGTCGAAAAAGATAATATTATTGACTTTATCAATTATCCAATTAGAATTTTTCCAATTGGAAGACTAGACAAAGCAAGTGAGGGATTGATTTTACTGACCAATGATGGTGATATTGTCAATAAAATTTTAAGAGCAAGAAATAAGCATGAGAAGGAATATGTAGTTACAGTTAATAGACCTATTACAAAGGAATTTATTTCAAAAATGGGAGAAGGAGTGCCGATTTTAGATACTATAACAAGAAAATGCTTTGTAAAACAAACTCATAAAAAACAATTCAAAATCATTTTAACTCAAGGTCTAAACCGTCAGATAAGAAGAATGTGTGAATACTTAAATTTTAGAGTTGTAAAATTGCAAAGAATAAGAATTATGAATATAAAATTAGATACTGAATCAGGAATTTACAGGGATCTTAATCAAAGAGAAATAAAATCATTAAAAAAATTAACTGAAGATTCAAAAAAACACAACTAATCTATTGAAATAATAACCTCAGTGCCCTCATTTCCTCGAATATTAAAAACTGTATTGTCCTCAAAAATTAAATACTGACCCTTTATTCCGGTAAGTACCCCCTCATATGATGATTTTGATAGGTTTAAACTACTTACTTTTATTGGGTGCTTTTCAATAGGAAAAGTCAGCTCTGTTACTTTATTTTCTTTAAGGAAATATGGCTTAAAATCATTTGAAATATTATCAAAAGCCTTATCTCTTGAAAATTTCCAGTCAATTTTTTCAATATCATTTTGAAGCATTTTTCTCCAATTAGTTTTGTCAGAAAAAACTTTTTTTAACTGTACTTCTGCTTTACCTGCAAGGTGTCTGTTTGGGACCTCTAAAATCGAAATTGCACTTACAGCACCTTGATCAATCCATCTAGTTACTAATTGTTCTTTTCTGGTTACACCAACTTTTAAATGGCTACTTAAAGACAAGTAAACAATATGTGGTTTTAGTTGTATCTTTTTTTCATATTCAAGATCACGATCTTCAATTCCAAGATGAGCAGTACTTAATTCGGGTCTAATTATCCACTCACCAATAAATGGTGAATCATAAAAGCAATTTTTGCAAAATCCTTGTCTAAATATATTTAATCTCTTACCGCAATTTATACACTGTTCCCCAGTTTTATTAATACTTAATTTTCTTCCAATACACTGGTTAATTTCTAAAAAGTCATTGTCAAATGTTAAAAAGTATCTTATTGGGGAATTGTTAGTGGTTAGCATTTTCTTCAATACACCTTTAAACATAAAACAAAGTTTTTAAATTTACTTTATAAATATAAGCAACCTATGCCAAATCCTTTGTTCCATTCTATTGCGTCTTGGGCCTTAAAAAAAAGAATAACTCAAATTGAATTGTTTATCAAGTACCCCCATGAGACTCAACAAGAAGTTCTTTTTAAGTTATTAAACACTGCTAAAAGGACTGAGGTTGGAATAAAATATGAGTTTGATTCAATCAAAAATTACAAAAGCTTCAAAAATAAATTACCAATAATTAAATATGAACAAATATTTAAATCGATAGAAAGATGCAGAAAAGGTGAGCAAAATATTTTTTGGCCATCTACAATTAAATGGTTTGCTATGTCAAGTGGGACAACAGATTCGAAAAGTAAATTTATCCCTGTAAGTACGGAATCCCTCGAGGATTGCCATTACAAGGCAGGAAAAGATATGCTTTCACTTTATTTAAATAACAATAGTGATTCCAAACTATTAGCTGGAAAGTGTCTCAGATTAGGTGGAAGTGGAGAGTTATATGAGAACAATAATAGTTATTTTGGAGATTTGTCAGCAATATTTATTGATAATTTACCTTTCTGGGCAGAATTAGGAAGTACACCAAGTAATAAGGTTTCACTGATGTCTGAATGGGAAAGTAAGATGGAAGCTATAATCTTGGAGACTTTAAATGAAAAAGTAACAAGTTTAGCTGGGATACCCTCGTGGATGTTGGTACTTTTAAATAATACCCTTAAAAAGAAAAAAACTAATTCAATAAATGATATTTGGCCACATATCGAAGTTTACTTTCATGGAGGTGTAAATTTCAAACCCTATAAAAATCATTTTGAGAAAATCTTAGGTAATAAAAAAATCAAATTTTATGAAATTTATAATGCCTCAGAAGGTTTTTTTGCTATTCAAGATCAAAATAACAGCTCAGATCTTTTACTAATGTTAGATTATGGAATATTTTATGAATTTATTCCAATGAATATGTTTAATCTATCAATTGAAAATGCAATTCCAATATGGGAAGTGAAAAAAAATACAAATTATGCAATAGTAATCTCCACGAATGCTGGTTTATGGAGGTATTTAGTTGGTGATACCGTTAAATTTGTAAACTTAGATCCATACAGAATTAGAATTACAGGTCGAACTAAACATTTTATTAATGTTTTTGGAGAGGAATTAATAATTGAAAACGTGGAAGAGGCTTTGAGTATAACCGCAAAAAAATTCAACTTATCAATTATTAATTATACGGTTGGACCTGTTTTTATGAAAACAAACACAAAAGGAAGACATGAATGGCTTATTGAATTTGAAAAACCACCAAATAATATTGAAAATTTTTCTGAATTTTTAGACAATAAATTGAAGAAATTAAATTCTGATTACGAAGCCAAAAGATACAAAGACATTACGTTAAAAAAACCTTTAATAACTATTGCCAAAAATAATTTATTTTACAATTGGCTTTCTTCAAAAAATAAATTAGGTGGTCAAAACAAAATTCCTAGATTGTCTAATTCAAGAGAATATATTGACTCATTAATAAGACTGAATATCTAACTCAGGAAACTGCTTTTAGTGATGGAAGCTCAACTTTACTGAGCTGATCCTCAGCGTAAGATTTTGTAACTTTTAAACTATTAACATCTGATCCTGGAAGTTCAAACATAGCTTTACTGAGAACCCCTTCGCACAAGGATCTTAATCCTCTTGCACCTAGATCATATTCTAATGCTTTTTGAACAATTAAATCCAGTGCTCCAGAGGTGAAAATTAAAGAGATGTTATCCATCGAAAACAACTTTTGATATTGTTTAATCAGTGCATTTTTGGGATCTGTTAAAATAGATCTTAAGGTTAACTTATCTAATGGATTCATATGAGACAAAACTGGAAGTCTTCCAATAATTTCAGGAATTAATCCGAATTTTCTTATGTCTTTTGGTGTAATATATTGAAGTAAATTATCCCTGTCTATTTTTTTGGACTCTACTTGATTTTTATATCCAATTGCTTGTAGGTTTAGTCTTTTCTCAATCATTTTATCAATCCCGTCAAAAGCTCCACCTGCGATAAATAAAATATTTGAAGTATTTACCTCAATAAACTTTTGATCCGGATGTTTTCTTCCACCTTTTGGTGGAACATTAACCGTAGTTCCCTCAAGTAACTTTAATAAAGCCTGTTGAACTCCTTCCCCAGAGACATCTCTGGTAATAGATGGATTATCACCTTTTCTAGCTATTTTGTCAATTTCATCAATAAAAACAATTCCTTTTTGAGCTTTTTCGGTATCATAATCAGCAGCTTGTAATAATTTAGTTAGAATGGTTTCCACGTCCTCTCCAACATATCCAGCTTCTGTTAAAACGGTTGCATCAACTATAGCTAAAGGAACTTCTAAAAATCTTGAAATTGTTTGTGCTAAAAGAGTTTTACCAGTGCCTGTTTGACCTACAAGCAGTAAGTTGCTTTTTTCTATCTCAAGTGTATTGTTAGAATTTTGATTATTTAGTCTTTTGTAGTGGTTGTAGACTGCTACACTTATAATTTTTTTTGCTGTTTCTTGTCCAATTACATAGTCATCTAGGAAAGATTTTATTTCCCTGGGAGGTTTTAACTCTATTTTTAAATTTGGTATATTCTCTTTTGAGGATTCTTCATTTACTATATTACTCGCCTGGTCAATACATTTTTCACATATATGTGCATCAAGTCCTGCAACAAGAATTTGTGTATCAGTTTTTGCCCTTCCACAAAAAGAACAATTTAATTCATTTTTATCGCTCATTTAAACTAACATTATTTGGATGATTTTAAAACTTCATCAACCATTCCATATTTTTTTGCTTCTTCTGCTTTCATCCAATAATCTCTGTCACTATTCTCAGTTACTTTTTTTATTGGTTGTCCAGAATGTTTGGCAATAATTTGATATAATTCATCTTTTAATTTAAGAATTTCTCTTGCAGTAATTTCTATATCTGATGCCTGACCTTGAGCTCCTCCAAGAGGTTGATGAATCATAACTCTCGAATGGGGCAGAGCTGATCTTTTACCCGCTTTTCCTGCACTTAATAAAACTGCACTCATAGAGGCAGCGATACCAGTACATATTGTTGCTACATCGGGAGTAATAAACTGCATTGTATCATAAATTCCAAGGCCAGCATATACTCCACCACCAGGAGAGTTTATATACATCTGTATATCTCTTTTGGAATCAATACTTTGTAAAAATAAAAGTTGAGCTTGGATTACGTTTGCAACGCTATCGTTTATAGCTGTTCCTAAAAACATAATTCTGTCCATCATAAGTCTCGAAAAGACGTCCATTTGAGCAACATTTAATTGTCTCTCCTCAATTATGTATGGAGTTAAACTGCTGACTATTTTATCATAGTGTAAAGAATTAACTCCGTGGTGCTTCGTTGCATACTTTTTAAATTCATTTCCGTAATCCATATTTTATTAGTTATAAAAATTTATTAAAATTAGTTAAAAAAAAGTTACGTCTTCGGGTATGCCTCTTTGATAAAGCTTTCAAAGCTGACTTTCTTGACCTTTAATGGAGCTTTCTCCAAATAAAATTTTAGGAGTTTTTTGCTGATAATTTGGTCCTGAATTTGTTTTACTTCATCTTTATTTGATAAAATTCTTGCAATTATTTTCTTTATTTCATTATCAGGCGGAATTGGTTGTCCATATTGAGTCATTTGAGAAATAATCATATTTTGAGAAAATTCTTTAATCTCCTCCATTTCTACTTGTAAATTATTATCAGAAATAATTTTACCTTCAATCAGCTGATATTTGATTCCTTTTTCCGATTTATTATACTCCTCTTTAGCCTGTTCAGGTGTTAGCTGTTCTTTTCCTGAATTCTGCATCCATTTTATTAAAAACTTTTGCGGTAACTTTATTTTAGTATTTTCAATCAAAAATTCATTGATGTCATTTAATAGTTTTTGATCAGATTGTTGCTCTAGTTGTTTTTCAATTCCTTCAGCAATTTTTAATTTCATTTCTTTTTTCGACTTCACAGATCCTGGCTCATATATTTTGTCAAATAATTCTTGGTTTAGTTCTGAAAGGATTCTTTCATTAACTTCTTTAATTTCTATATGGATTTCACCGTCTAGTTTTGACAAATCTGTATCGTTAAGACTTAAAATTTGTTTTGCTTTGAGAGAATCTTTAAAAAGATTTTTTATTTTTAAGTTAATTTTATCTCCTGGCTTTGATGCTTTAATTAACTCTTTGTTTTTAATTCCTTTAATATCTTGAAGAAGAAAATTGGATGATGTTTTGATTGTATTTTCATCAGACTGAAATAATGCCGAAATTTCAAATGACTCTTTAATCTCATTCTTAGAAACAATTTTTCCATACTGTTTTCGGATATTATTAAGCTGATCATTTATCATTTTTTCATCTGCAAAAATTTTAAAATGAATGACTTTTTTCTTTGAATCAAGATTGATTTTAAATTTTGGTGAAATACCAAGTTCAAATGCAAACTCCAGGGTTTCGGATTTCCAATCTAAATCTTCTTTAACAACTGGCAAAGGGCTTCCCAAAATATCTATTTTTTCATCTTTCAAGAAATTATTCAATTTATCTTGTAGAATTTTATTAACCTCCTCAGCGGTAACAGCATTTTGATACTGTTTTTTTATTAGTCCCATTGGAACAAAGCCTTTTCTAAAACCAGGTATATTTGCCTTTTTCCTGTAATTTTTTAAAACATCATCAACTTTTGATGAAAAATCTTTTTTCTCAAGTTTTATTGTGATTATTGAATTTAATGGATCAATTTCTTTTCTTGAAATCTGCATTATTTTGATATTTTAGGGGGCAAAAATACAATAAAATAGTCCTTTGTGCAATCTGTTTTTTTTATTTAAAGTTACTGCAATAAAAAAAATTAAAATTTATATGTTGTCCTAACAAATAAAAATCATATTTTTGCCCCCCAAACATTAATAACCGAGGGTCGAGCACCTTCATAAATTAATTATATGCCTGTTAGAATTAGATTACAAAGACATGGAAAAAAAGGAAAACCATTTTATTGGTTAGTAGCTGCAGATTCCAGAGCTAAAAGAGATGGTAAATATTTAGAAAAAATTGGAAGTTACAATCCCAATATTAATCCAGCTTCAGTAGATATTAATGTTGAGAAAGCTATTAAATGGCTTGAGAATGGTGCAGTACCCTCAGATACTGCACGTACACTACTTTCCTACAGAGGAGTGATGTTAAAACATCATTTAAATGGCGGTGTAAAAAAAGGAGCATTATCTCAAGAAGAGGCTGATAAAAAATTAGATTTATGGTTGTCTGAAAAGGACAAAAAGATAAAATCCAAAATTGATACTATCACAAAAAAAGACTCTGAGGTTAAGAAGGAAGCTTTAAAAAAAGAAAAAGAAGTCAGTGATAAACGTATAGAAGATGCTGCTAAAGCATTACTTGAAGAGGAAAAAAAATCTGAAGAAGTTCCTGCTGCTGAAGAAGCACCTGCTGAAGAACCAACCGCTACGGAAGAA
>CEOF01066561.1_pt1 | contig 12182 bp, 13 predicted proteins | sample 361311 | NCBI WGS metagenome assembly CEOF01 (sample SAMEA2619667, study PRJEB7988) | marine metagenome | biome: marine biome (ENVO:00000447); feature: surface water layer (ENVO:00002042); material: "saline water (ENVO:00002010), including plankton (ENVO:xxxxxxxx)" | depth 5 m
AGATCATTGGGAAGATGCTGTTGAAATAAGACGAGGAGAGGGAGGAATACGCGCGTGGGCTTCAGAACCAGGGGAGTATTATAATTCTTTCGATGGAACCTATGGTGGACTTTGGCGCCGAAATGGTCGTGCCCCGCAGGTTTTGAGTGGTGTTGGGTTCACCTCTCAAGGAGATCATTTCGGTGCGCCTTACCGGCGAACGAGTGCATCATATAGCTCCGAAATTTCCTGGATTTTTGAGGGGATAACAGATGAAATTATTGGAGATTTTGGTCTATCCGGTGGTGGCGCAGCAGGATTTGAACTAGACCGAGCCGATATTGATTTAGGGACACCGCTAAATGCAAAGATCATAGCTTCTTCAGAGGGTCATGATAATAGCTTTGTACTGGTTCCCGAAGATATACTTACCCACCATGATACCTGGCCCCACAAGCCGGTCGAGGAGTTAATCAGGGCAGACATTGTATATTTTGATACCCCGAACGGTGGCGGCGTTTTCTCTGTTGGTTCTATAACTTTTTGTGGGAGTCTCCCCCACAATAACTGCGACAACAATATCTCGACAATGATTGACAACGTAATTAGAAGGTTTTTAGGCAACTAGAATATACGGTACCTTAGTGATCTTTAAGAGGCTAATCATCAAGCTGAATTTTAATCTTTCTGATTAAGAATTTCGCGTTGGGTGTTTCCTTTATATTCTTTCCTATAAATACCCCTTTTTTGCAACTCGGGGACCACTAGATCAACAAATTCTTCAATCGCCCCGGGGGAATGTATGGCCGTCAACATAAAGCCGTCGCCTCCAGCAACATTTATAAAAGCCTCCATTTGATCCGCTATTCCTTGCGGAGTTCCAACAAACTGGGGCAGGCTAACACTCTGCCCATGTCGAGCTGCAGTCTCGGCGACTGTCATGGGGGTTCCATCAATTTTATGGAAACGGGTGCGCATTCTATATAGTTCAGGTTCATTCCGTTCGGACATTAACGCATCAGCAGGTATTTTTGATAAATCAAAATCAAGGTGAGCCGACAAAATCGCCATTCCTCCCTCTAGTGGAACAAGCGCATTATGTTCCTCCTGTTTTTCACGCGCCTCTGCTTCTGAAGATCCTATGATTGGCTGCATACCGAATAATATTTTACATGCATCTGGATCCCGACCAATATCGGTCATTTGGCTCTTTATAGAATTAAAATAGTTGGCCGCATCTTCGGGTCTTGGTTGAATAGCAAAAATAGCGTCTGCATATTTAACCGCAAAATCCTGACCTTTGGGCGAAGTTCCCGCTTGGAATATCGCTGGACCATTTTGAGGGGACCTCGTTACATTCAAAGGCCCCCTAGATTTGAAAAATTTACCTGTATGTTCTATTCGATTAACTTTCTCTGGATCTGCGAAAATACCGTTCTCATGATCCATCTTTACCGCATCAACATCCCATGAATTCCATAATTTTTGGCAAACTTCCATGAATTCATGGGCCCTATCATATCTATTATCAGTTGATTGACGTTTTTCTCCATAATTTGCCGCCTGATTGCTATTTATTGAAGTCACTACATTCCAGCCAGCACGTCCATTTGTAAGATGATCTAATGTCGCCCATAGACGAGCAGCATAAAATGGATGGCTATGGCTGACTGAGAAAGTAGACGCGACACCTATTTTTTTTGTAGCAGCTGCCATAAAAGATAACAAAGGAATAGGATCATGTTCAGGAGCTTGAGTAGCATGCATCAGTGATGAAGCCATGGCTCCTTTATATGTATCGGCAATATAATTCAGATCCGCAAAAAATACCGTATCAAATAAACCCCGCTCGCAGACCCTTGCTATATGTTGATACAACTCGGGCTTATCCCATTTAAAGCCACTGGAGATCGTTTTTGGATGTCTCCACATGCCGAGGCTATGATAGGTCGGACCATGAACCAAAAATTGGGCTAGGTGGATCTTATTAAAATTTTTCATATCTTCCAGTTACCTTTTAGACAATTTAAGAACCTCAGTCCGGCATTTGTTAAAGTTAAGAATTTACAGTAACTTTGACGTATAAAAATAATCAAACACAATGAACAGCAAAAATATTTATCTTATGATATAGTGTCAGCAGTAATAGATGTTTGTGGAAAAAAATGATGTCTCAGGAATATGTTAAAAAAAAATCCCTAGAAGCATTAGATGCATCAGGTGAAAATAAGCAAGAAGCTGCACAATTGTTGCGGGTATGGGCCGAGAGCGACACGGAACTCAAAAATTTATTAATTAATCCTTTTTTACCCAACATCTGCGCTCTTGCAATTCAAAGTGCATCAGCCGGCAAAAATAATAGCAATGTCGTAAAAAAGGCAAATGAAAATTCGCTGCTTTCGGCAATAGCCTCATCAGAGACCCTAACCATGTCAAGCACGAGGCAACCGCAATCTCCTCCCCCTAGAAGCAGCGCCCGACATCAAAAAGCAATTGCCACGCTAGCGGCCGCGTTTAAGCAAAAACAGTCCTAGCCCAATTACTTTTCGTTTCTTGCTTTAACCATATTTTCGTAAATTGATGCTATATAATCAGAATTGCCACCACTTTGTTCACTTGCCTGAGTTTTATTCTCTGCTGTCTCCGACACACCCTTAGCAATCATATCAGCCGTTGCTTCATCGGGGGCAATAATTGCTCCGTTTTTCTGAATGCCCGATACTACGTCTTGCGCCTGTTTTCGAAATCGTTGGTAAGAAGTATTCTCTCCTGTTGTGTCGGCTCTGGCTTTTGGGTCCGAGGCTCGAGCTATAGCCATCGAAAAAATATCTAGAACAAGGTTGGTGTCATAACTATTCAACCATTCATCTACCATCGCACCAAAAACATGTTTGATGTAGTTTTGAGCTCCTCGCTCACCCATTAATCCCGAACTTAGTGAGGCATCTGCGGCTTGCACCATTTTTTCTGTCGGTTCCTTAGGCATAATAATAAAACCTGCCAATTCCAGGGACTGGAGAACCTCTTTACTATCGCCTATATAATTTTCCCATTCGCTTTCTATCAAGAATGCCCCTAACATATCTACCTGGCCATTTTGCACACGGTTAACAAACCGGGCAAACTCCTTGGCTAGGTGCTGAACTATGTCAAACTTTTCTTCAATCTGTTCTCGACCACGCATTAAACTGATCCTTTCGAAAAACAAATGAAAAACATAGAACCACCGTTTACCATAACCTCTTAAAAAACTTAAACATTAAATAGACCCAACTTAAACCGTATTCTTCACTAAATAATCGGGCAGATACACCATAACTAAGCTACATCTCTAAAAACTATTCGATCAAGAATTGGGGAAGTGGTTTTTGTAAACTTCTGTTTTTTGACTCATTGGCATTTTCTCTATCTGAGATGGGCCATCTTCGAGCAGACGAGATTTCCTGTGAGCCTATTGCTTCATGCGCACGATACGTAGCATCTTCATAAACTTCAATTTTTTGCCACCTTGGCAAAGACTCAAATAATAAACCCGCTCTACTCAAATCTGCTGACTTTCCTGAATTAAATGCGCGGGAGACCTCTCTTGCAACCAAGTTTGATGACCCAAGTTTCTCGTCCATCACTTGTGAGAGAATTTCTAATGCCGCACGATCAGTAGAGTTTGTTTTTTCCATTAACTTTCCCGAATTAAAATATTTTGAGATACTGTGGAAAAGATTTGAGTTAAATTCGATTTCTTGCATATAAGAACATAGGCATAAAAAATTACAAACGAAAACTAATGATTTGACGATAATGACACAGAATAAAAAAAATATTCTTACTCGCGATTCTATTCTTTCTGGCGATGTACTTGAACTAGTTAAAGCAGAGAACCAGTCTATGCAGCTTCTCACAGAGCAAGAGCGAAACGATTCCCTTCTAAGTATGTTCAAAAACAGAACGATCAATCAAGACGTTTGGCTTTTTGGCTATGGATCTCTAATTTGGAATCCAGCTATCCATTTTGAACGAAAAAGCATTATGACAATATATGGTTTTCATAGAAAATTCTGCTTAAAAACATATCTCGGCCGAGGAAGTAAAGAAGTCCCAGGACTCGTTCTAGGTTTGGATCATGGTGGAAGCTGTCGAGGTATTGCATTCAAAATCCCTGCTAAAATAGCTCCAAAAGAACTTGAGATAATTTGGAGAAGAGAGATGGTAGGTGGTTCATATATACCCAAATGGTTGACTGGAAAAATAGGAGAGACACAGGTTAAAGCTTTAGGCTTTATTGTCGATCGAAAGCAGGATCGCTATATCAAAAAACTCTCAAACCGCGAGACGGCAGCTATCATCTCAAGAGCCAATGGGTTTCTGGGACCATGTGCCGACTATTTAATTGAAACTTCGCGACATTTAGAAAATGCAGGAATACCGGACGAAAAACTAAAGGTTTTAGTAAAATTAATTAATCACATTGATTAAAAAAATAAGATACCAGTGCGTCTTGTCAAACAAATGTTCCCGCCAAGGTAAATAGCTCGCCACCCACCCCCAACTTAAAGCGAGACACCCCGGGCATTGAGCTACCATCCACCCCGCCCAAATCGAACCATCTTACGCCACGGCTTTTCAGTTCTTTTATGGCATGCCACAGAAGTAAATTATTGGCATTCAGCATACGACCCTGAGTACCATTCCATGATACGTAATAAGTAGCTGTATTGCCATGCCTGAAGACGAGGATACCCGAAACGGCCTCTCTTCCTTTGTAAGCAGAGAAAGCGAGGGTAGACTGCTTATTTCGCATGGCTAACGAAATAGCTAGAATAAACGGTGAGGCTGGCATTCTAAGTCGTTTTCTTCGCCTATTGCCCTCATGCCTAGTCAATAACCATTCGAGGGCAGCGCCCCCATATCCCAGTTGAATATTCAATTTTTGTTGTTTTGCTTTTTTGAGCTGATTACGCCATTTTGAGTGCATTTCTTTTTCTAATTGCTCTTCACTTTTGCTAAGATCGAGCAATATAGAGCTGTAGCCCGTTACAACTTTTTTGCGTCCTAATATCTTAAACAAATTCAACTCTTGACTGGAATCAATACATTCAGGCGTCCACATAAGAAAATCAAAATTCTTCCATGAATATTGTTTATTAATCAATGCATAAGTGCTTGATTTATCTTCCAACGACACGTTCTTAAAAAATAGTGGTCCCCTCACTATTTTTATCAGCCTTAGTGCATTAGCAATTTTCCACTCCACCATTTGCACCATAGCCACGGGCAATTTCTTTTTATATACGACACTATGAACTGGCGTATATGGCGTAACTCCAACAAATGCTTCCCCATAACTCCACGTCTGCTCGATAGAGGAAATAGGGACTGAATCAAGCCACGCATCCCATTGTCGAGCAGTTACCCCATTGGAGTACAGATCAAGTCCACCGAGGGAACCATTAAAAGTGCCCGGGAGAGTTTGTTTACCTTTTGTATTTTGGTTTTTTACCGACACTCTAGTTAATTTTACATATTATAGTTTCAAGACGCCCCATGATCATACCATAACATACCACTTGGATTAAAAAACAACAGATAGAGGCATCACAAACATAGCCAAAACGTTATTATATTCTAATGGTTTTAAAGTCCTATTTTTGATATAGCTTTGGTCAATGACGAGATTATTTAAAAAACCAAGCCGAATCAGAGGAAGAATCGTCCCAGCTCGGCGTTTCACACGACAAGCGTTTTTCTATTTTATACTTTTCGTTGCATTGCCAATTTTAGGCCTGGCCACTTTGCTAGATCTAATAACCTGGTCCATCGCGACAAATATTTTTGACGCGTCTTGTTATGGAATTGCCTGCTTTTTCTGAAAAAGAGATTAGTGGAGCTTAGACCCCTCTATCGTAATTCGATGCATAAGTCGTTTTTCTCCATGGTAGTCATTAATGGCAAAATGCCACGTAGCCCTATTATCCCAAAAAGCGATTGAACCAGGCTTCCAATCAAACCTGCACGTAAACTCTGGGCGAGTAGCATGCGCATAAAGATATTCTAACAATGGTTGTGACTCGGCATCAGTCCATCCCTCAAAACCCAGAGTGAACCCTGGGTTTACATATAGTGCCTTACGCCCCGTCTCTGGATGCGTGATGACTACTGGATGAACCGCATCTTGATTTGCAGCCTCCGCATTTTTTATCCTACCTACTGTATCGTCTTCTTTCTCTGCCCTGGAGGGACCAAACACATGTCGGCTCGAGTGTCTAGCAGACATACCTTCTAGTGTTCCCTTTAAACCATCGGATAAAGTTTCGTAGGCGGAGTACATACTAGCAAATACCGTATCGCCTCCACTTTTTGGGACTTCGTGTGCGAATAAAATCGATCCTAAAGCAGGTTCTGTGTCATATGAATGATCTGTATGCCAGTTACCGCCTATATTCTTTTTTTGATTCGGCTCTTTTAAGACCATTGCTATCTCTGGGTAGTCATCTACGCTGGTAAAGAACCGATTGATATTTATTTCCCCCCACCGTCTAGCAAATGTTATTTCTTGCTCCGGTGTTAAATTTTGATCTCTGAAAAATATCACACCATATTCCCCAAAAGCCGATTTTATCTCCGAAAATTGTTCTTCAGGTATATTATCTTTAAGGTCTACACCGTGTATCTCAGCACCAACAGCGCCCGAAATTGGCTTTATATCTAATAAACCAGAGGATGATTTCATAACGAACACCTTATAAAAAATTCACTGTAGTCAAAGTATAAATATCGCAAAAATAACCAAGAACGTCTAATAACTTTTGCATGTTGGTAATAGGGTATGTGATACTTATTGCAATATTTTAATGGAGGTGTTTTAGATGTCATTATTCGATTTAAATGGTCGCGTGGCCATTATCACTGGTGGCAATGGGGGAATCGGTTTAGGAATGGCTTTGGGGCTGGCTAGTTCCGGTGCCTCTATAGCTATTGTGGGAAGAAATTCTGAGAAGAATAAAACTGCTTCTGAAAAATTAGAGGCAACAGGCGTAAATGTGATTGCTATCGAAAAGGACGTCACAAACGACTTGGCCGGTACCGAAGTCGCAACGGAAGTTCAAAATAAGTTTGGGCGTATAGATATACTAATCAATAACGCCGGGTCCAATATCCGAAAACGCCCAGAAGATTTATCCTTAGAGGAATTCAGATGGGTGCAGGATACTAATTTAACAAGCGCCTTTGTATTTAGCCAAGCCATGTATCCACATTTTAAGAAAGTGGGTGGCGGAAAAATTATCAATATTGGTTCCATGTATTCTTTATTTGGTGGGCCAGTCTCAACAGCATATTCGGTAAGTAAGGGCGGAATAGTGCAGATGACTAAATCAATGGCGGCTGCTTGGGCAACCGATAAGATACAAGTAAATGCCGTGCTTCCCGGTTGGATAGATACCGAACTCACGCGCACAGCTAGGGAACAAATTGATGGACTTTATGAAAAGCAGCTGGCGCGCATCCCCGATGGACGTTGGGGAACCCCGGAAGACCATGCCGGAATAGCTGTCTTTTTAGCAAGCGATGCTTCGAACTATATTACCGGGACAGCAATACCTGTTGATGGTGGTTTCTCAATATCAGGTTGAATCATTAAAAGGAATGTTAACTCAATATTGATTCGCGGTTTAAAAAAGTGATGGGGGATGCTTAGATGACTAAAACTGATAAAATAGCAATTGTCACGGGGGCAGGGTCTGGTGTGGGAAAAGCCTCATCCGTAGCACTAGCAGCAGAGGGGTGGACATTAATATTGGCGGGGAGAAGACCGGAGCCACTGAATGAAGTCGTTTCAGAAATCGAGGCTTTTGGGGGCAAGGCAATCGCTATACCCACCGATGTCGGTGACCCGGTATCGGTCCATGAACTATTTAAGACAACGCAAAGTAGATATGGACGTCTGGACCTATTATTCAACAATGCTGGAACAAACGCGCCTGGAGTATCTCTAGAAGAGCTAACGTATGAGCAATGGATAGACGTAGTGAGTATCAACTTGACAGGGGTATTCTTGTGCACGCAAGAAGCCTTCAACATCATGAAAAGTCAGTCTCCTATGGGTGGTAGAATAATAAACAATGGTTCAGTCTCAGCTCACGTTCCACGACCGGGTTCTGCCCCATATACAGCAACTAAACATGCCGTGACGGGACTAACGCGTTCCACTTCGTTAGACGGAAGGAAGTACAATATTGCATGCGGGCAAATAGATATTGGAAACGCGCTAACTGAAATGGCCGCGCGCATGACGAAAGGTGTACCTCAAGCTAATGGAAGCACAGAAATTGAACCGGTAATGGATGTATCAAATGTTGCGCAAACGATTGTCCACATGTCGAGTTTACCCGCTGATGCCAATGTTCAATTTGTAACAGTCATGGCCACAAAAATGCCCTTCATTGGAAGAGGTTAGAAGAGCGTAATTGAAAATCGTCCGTTTGTTTAAATTCTAGCATGATATTACGATCTAGTTACTTTGGCCCATTAGTATTTAGATTAAATAATTTCGCGGCATTCAAGCCCAAGATATTTCGTTTTGATTGCTCATCTAAAAATGGCAGATCGTAAATAACACTTGGCGTATCAAAATCAAAATGTGGCCAATCGGAAGAAAAAAGTAATTGATCCTTCGCATTAATCATTTCAAACGTACATTCCAAAGCTTTCATATTACTTTGTTCCATTGGTTGACAGGAATAAAAGCAATTATCCGACATATACTCGCTAGGCATACGCCGAAGTAGTGGAGCCTCCGACTGCCGCATCAGATATTGATCATCTAACCTTTGCATTAAAAATGGAACCCAGGACAAACCACTCTCAACCCACATAGATTTTAATTTTGGAAATCGCTCGGGGATACCATTTAATATCCAATTAGTCATATGCACGATATTGCACCAAGCAAACCCCAAAGAATGCATTCCCAGAAATGTATTACAAGTGGCTAGGGAGGGGTCTTGCCAATGGTAACCTGCATGAAAAGCAATTGGTTTTCCACTTTCTTCTATTGCCCTGTACAATTTCATATATTCGTTAGAATGAACCGGTTTATACCTAGTAGATGTTACGCAAAACCCTATCACATTGGGAACGTCAGCGAACTCCTCAACCATTTTCAACGCTTCATCAGGCGTATTAAACGGTAAAACCACAAGTGTCACCATTCCCGGATCGCCGGGTAGAACCCGCTCGGTTAGCCAACGGTTGTAAGCACGCGACAAAAATACTTCCATATCTGTCTGTGGATGCATTCCCAGAAATAACATCGGCGTTGGGAAAATGACCATATAGTCAACTGCCAATCCATGCATCGCACGACGCGTAAGAACTACGTCTCGATGCACGTCTTTCTCTTCGACTACTTCACGTTGGCTGGACTGGTGCGGTATTCGCCCACCAACATCTTGATATCGGAGGCCTAGATCTCCGTTTAATCCATAGGGGGGAGCTCCAACTCTCTCCGATTGATACATTTCCGCTTGATGACGGACTACTGGATCCTCAATGTAGGATGTTATTTCGGCCCAGCTGACGCTCTCTACGTGATGCGCATCAATATCAACGATGAGCCAATCCGCAAATCCTTTCTTTTCTGCGTCATTTCTGGCATGTGCCAAATAATCTCGCGTATCCGTTCGTGTATCAAGTTCCTGAACCGGATGCTCAATCGCGGGCTTAATTAAAGCGTCCATTTACAATTTCCCCCTTATCATCGACTATTTTATAGTATTCTCATTCGGATTCATTTCAAAATCAGTATCATGATAATCCTCAGGGCGTCGTCTAGACCAAAGGCCAAATTCCATCGGCCCAAGCCGCAGGGCCCTAAGTACTTCTGTAACAGCTGTTAAAGCCTCTGTAGGTGTTACAATTTCATCATATTTACCTAGAACTGGCCTAAAAGTTCTCCCTTCGCCATCCGTTTTAGCCGCATAAAGCTTGAGAGCCGTTGTCATTAATTTTGCGACTGTATCATCCGAAATCCTAGCCGCTTCATTCTTTTCTATCGCTAATTCAGTCCTCTCCCATAACGTGTCCGCAACATCTTCAAATATGGCATATGGGTCATTTTCCTTGCTAGCTTCCCTAATACTCGTCAGCTCAGAATTTTTATTCTCCAACGATGACATAAATCTCGCCTCCTTCAATTTGAACCGGTAAGGGATCTAGAGCTATCTCCTCATTCCCTGGATGCTTTCCCGTTCTCACATCAAATTCAAGACCATGCCACGGGCAAACAATGTTTATATTATTTTCATCATATAAACGACCATGACTTTGTTTGTTTTCATCTAGGTTTTCGTGAACGCGCGGATATAACCTGCCTTGACAGACGGGTCCTCCTTGGTGTGGACAAATATTGTTCCAGGCATAGAATTTTCCCCCCAGTCGGAAGACACCTACCTCAGTCTTCCCAAGATTGAAAACCTTCTTGGTCCCCTCTTCAAATTCACTAACAATTCCAATGCGGTAAGACTGCATGATTAACACCCCTGATTTTTTTATATTCTAATACCTTATTTCTTCACAGTCACTAATGAGAGCACTGGCAATGCTATTAAGCAGGTGAGTGCATAAAAATAAAATATATTATCATAACCAATCATGGACGATTGCCTAGTCACCTCGGAAACTAAATTCACCAAACTATCTGTCCAATCATGGTCCCCATCACCTACAACATTTGGAAACCTCAATCTCTCTTCGTAGGGAGTTATGCTTTCTATTAATTCCGAATAACTAATTTTGGATGTCCTTATCAACAGAGTAACACTTATCGCTACAAACACACTTGTGCCAAGGTTTCTTAACAAATGGAAAAATGCTGAGGCTGTCGGGAAAAGATAATCTGGGATGGTTGAAAAAGTAATAACCGCTAATGGAACCCATAAAATACCACAACCAAAACCCTGGAGGCCACTTGCCCAAGAAACGGCTGAAAGGCTGACATTGAGATCATATAAGCTCATCAACCAACCACTTAGACCAATACAGGCCATGCCTATCACCATACCAACGCGGGGATCGAAACGCCCCATTCTAGCCGCAATAAAAAAACCAAGTATCATGCCAACTCCACGCATCGCCAAAATCCAGCCAATCAACAGATCTGGATAACCCTGCAAGCTCTGTAACATTGACGGCAAAAGAACAAGAGGCGTGAAATTTAGAGAACCGTAGACAAATACTAAAATGACTCCAAGAACATAATTACGATTCAGAAATATCCTAGGGTCAATATATGGCTGCCTTGTAAAGGCAGTATTTGTTACAAACATATAAAATGCAACTGCCATGAAAGTGACAAGACTGATTATGTAAATCGACTCCATCCAGTCTTCTCGCTCGCCACGATCCAAAATTAATTGCAGGCAAACAATAGCAATAGAAAAAAGAGTAAACCCTAGATAATCAAATTTGTAATTATTTTCCCTACCTGCATCTTTTACGTACCTCATATTCCCCAAAATGGAAAAAATACCAATTGGGACCATCATAAAGAAAACCCATCTCCAATCATAAACTTCAGATAAATACCCCCCCAACGACGGTGCTATTGCTGGTCCTACAACTACAGCCATACCATAAATACCATTTACTTTAGCATGCATGTCTCGGGGGTAGCTCTGTAACAATGTCGACTGAGATAACGGCACTAATGGCGCGCCTGCTGCCCCTTGAAGAACTCGAAGAAATATTAATGACTCCAGAGAATTGGCAAAACCACAAGCTAACGTTGCAATAGTAAAACTTGCGCTGCAAAAGATTAAAACAGCTCGTCTGCCAAAGATTGCAACCATTGACCCCGTGAGCGGTGTAGCTATAGCCGTTGCCAGAACATTAAGTGTAATTACCCAGGAAATTTGGTCTTGGCTCGCAGATAGTGCGCCCTGCAATTGTGGTAAGATGATATTCACCATTGTCATAGTCAGCGAGTAGAGCATCGTTGTACCTGCCATTGTTATCAACAGCAGCAGTCGATAACCTGGACTGGTTTCCATCGTCACTGACATTAAATTCCTACAGCCCTAAAGGGATCCAACTATTAAGACAAAATTAAAATACGGCCCAAAGTAATAAGCACCAATCATTACCCTATATGGGTCTTCATATAATTTTTAATAATGTATGCATACAAAATATAGCTATTATCGTAATCT
>CEOF01120832.1_pt1 | contig 12177 bp, 10 predicted proteins | sample 361311 | NCBI WGS metagenome assembly CEOF01 (sample SAMEA2619667, study PRJEB7988) | marine metagenome | biome: marine biome (ENVO:00000447); feature: surface water layer (ENVO:00002042); material: "saline water (ENVO:00002010), including plankton (ENVO:xxxxxxxx)" | depth 5 m
CAGTTTGGGTCCTCACCTCTATTTGAGGAAATTAATATTACTTTTAACGAAGGTAACAAGTATGGGTTAATAGGCGCAAATGGTTCAGGTAAATCAACTTTTATGAAAATTTTATCCGGAGAACTAGAATCGACATCAGGAAATATAAAAATTGATCCTAGTAAGCGAGTCGCAACATTAAAACAAAATCAATTTGCATATGAAGATGTAGTAATAATTGATTGTGTAATTATGGGTCATAAAAAGCTTTGGGATATCAAAACCGAAAGAGAAAGAATTTACGCGCTCGAAGAAATGAGCGAGGAAGAAAGTGGAAAAGTAGCAAATCTTGAAATTGAATTTTCAGAATTAAATGGATATACTGCTGAGGCAGATGCAAATAAATTACTTCTAGGACTTGGAATACCAATGGAGTTTCATGATAAAAAAATGAGCACGTTAGCTCCTGGACTTAAATTACGAGTCCTGCTTGCTCAGGCCTTATTTGGAGATCCAGATATTCTACTTCTTGATGAGCCGACCAACAATCTTGATCTTGATACGATCTCCTGGCTTGAAAATGTTCTTAAGAAGAGTGATAGCACAATGATTATTATTTCTCATGATAGAAAATTTCTTAATAATATATGTACGCATATCGCTGATCTTGACTATGGTGAGATTAGATTATATCCAGGCAATTACGATGATTTTATGCTTGCCTCAACCCAGGCTCGAGAGCGGCTGCTTGAAAATAATCGAAAAAAAGAAGCTCAAATCAAAGAACTAAAATCATTTATCCAAAGATTCTCTGCAAATGCATCTAAGGCAAAGCAAGCAACATCTAGAGCCAATCAAATTTCAAAGATACAGCTTGATGATATTGGAAAGTCAAGTAGAGTATATCCATTTATTAGATTTAAGCAAGAAAAGAAACTTTATAATAATATCCTTGAGGTGGAGAATCTATCAAAAAGCTATGATGATCTTAAAGTGTTGGATAAAATCAACTTTTCAGTTGATGTAGGGGAGCGTATTGCAATACTAGGAGCAAACGGTATAGGTAAAACAACTCTTATAAATTCACTAGTTGACATGGATACCAAAGACTCAGGTGATATAACATGGTCTATGAATGCAAATATTGGTTTTTTCTCACAGGATGCTGAAGAAAATATAGATTCTGAATTATCTTTAATTGATTGGATGGGGCAATGGTCAGACTCCTCTGATACTGAGCAAGAAATAAGGTCTGTCCTAGGGAAACTTCTTTTTTCTAAAGATGATATACATAAACCTATAAATGTATTATCAGGTGGGGAGAAAAGAAGGATGTTGTTTGGAAAAATTATAATGCAACAACCAAATGTAATAATAATGGATGAGCCTACGAATCATCTTGATATGGAATCAATTGAATCTCTAAACTCCGCATTATCTCAATATGAAGGAACGCTTCTTTTTGCTAGCCACGATAGGGAGTTTATATCATCTCTTGCAACTAGAGTAATTGAGCTTAAGCCAGGTAAAATGCTAGATCATCTAAGAAGTGGAGAACAAGAGCTTAACCAAATTCATATTGATAGATAGTATTATAATATAGTATTTAAATTCATCACTTAAAGCAAAGCTTTAATATACTTTACTCTTCGCCCCACCATCGATGTGAAACTAGGCCTCCATTTGTACCATCAACACTATTTACCTTTAAAATCATTTAAATTGTAAAATCATCTGTGTATCCACCCATATCAGGTAGTTGTACATAATCATCAATTCCATCAAAGCGAAGAATACGAGTCTGAGAGAACCCAAAAGATAGTATAATTATAAAAAATAGATGTGTTAGCATTAATACTCCATAATATTGTTTAATTATATAAACTATTATGAATAAAACAAATGCGCTAAATCACTTGTATATACGTATCAATCAAAACTAAATTAGTTGGCTTTACTGCGCCCTTGTAGTTCAATCGGATAGAACAGTCGCCTCCTAAGCGATAGATCCCCGTTCGATTCGGGGCGAGGGTACAAGATAAAAATTGAATAAGGAAGGAATATGGATAAACAAGAATTAAGACAAGACCCCATTAGGGAAAAAATTATAGGAAGCCTTTCCTACTTAGAAAATAACAGAAATGCATTATTTGGTGTACTTGCTGCTATAGTTCTTATTATAGGAGTAAGTGGATATTATAGCTCAAGCTCGAAAGCGCTTCAAGTTGAGTCAGCATCAGATTTAGGCGTTGCACTAATTACTTTTACCAATGATAAAGATAGCGGACTAATGTTACTTTCAAAAGTGCTAGATGAGGGAGATGATGCTTCAAAGCAAGTTGCAATGGCAACGCTTGTGAATCACTATTATTCAAATGATCAATTTTTTGAGGTTGATTCTCTTATGAATTTAGGTGTTAAAATTACTGATAATGTTATCTCTTCTAAACTTCTATCTCTAAGAGGTGATATGAGAGCAAATGATGGTGATTATGAACTTGCTTTAGATGCATATAGTAGTTCTATAGATGAGTATCCATCTATTGAAGTTGAGCTTAAAATGGCAAATGCATATCATCAATCAGGTGATATCGACAAAGCTCGCCAGATGGTAGATGCTATTCTTGCTAACGACAAGGCTTCAAACACTCTAAAGACTAAATCGAGCACGCTTAGAGCAAAGCTTTAAAAAGATGTAATTATTATTTTGATATAAAGAATTTTAATGAGTAATTTAGCTTGATGAAAGTGGGAAGGGATTCCCACTTTCTTTTTATAAGGAATTTTGAAAGGAGTAACCATTGATAAGTAAAGACATTATTGATGCATTTTCGGATCTAGCCAAAGATAGGGGCATAGACAGAACTAATCTTGGTACGATTATAGAAGATTTATTTTACAACCTTATTCACAAAAGATATGGTGAAGAGCGAGATAACTTTAGTGTTATTGTGAACATGGAAAAAGGTGAAATTGAAATTTATCAGGAGAAAGAAGTTGTCGATGAAGTAATTGATGAAGTTTCTGAAATTCATATTAAGGAAGCTCAGAAAGTTGAGCCTGATCTAGAACTTGGTGATCCTTATATTGATGTTATTAATCCAGAAGATTTTGGAAGAAGATTAATTAATACTGGAAAACAATTTTTAGCGCAAAGTATTCGAAATATTGAAAAACAGGCTATTTATGATGAGTTTGAAGATAAGCTTGGAACAATTGTAAGTGGATATGTGAATCAAATTCAAAGAGATAATGTGTTTATCACATGCGAAAGTGCTGAACTTGTTCTTCCAAAAAGTGAGCAAATTCAAAATGATAGATATAGAAGAGGTGAATCAGTTCGTGGCGTTGTAAAAAGCGTAAAAGTAACCTCCAAGGGTCCTGAAATTGTTATTTCAAGATCAAGTAACGAATTTCTTGTAAAATTATTTGAAATGGAAGTTCCTGAGATTGAAGATGAAATCATTGAGATAAAAGGTGTTTCTAGAGCTCCAGGTGAACGTAGTAAAGTTGTTGTGTTTTCATCTGATATCAGAATTGATGCAGTTGGAGCATGCGTTGGTATGAGAGGAAGTAGAATCCAATCAATAGTTAGAGAATTAAATGGTGAGAAGATTGATATTATTAATTTTAGTGATCAACCTGAAATTTTACTCACCCGTGCAATAGCACCAGCAAAACCTCTTAATATGCTTCTTGATGAAAAACAATCTTACGCTGTCATTGTATTTGAAGATGACGAACTTGCGGTCGCTATTGGTAGAAATGGCCAGAATATTTCCTTGGCAAGTGACGTTACTGGTTTTACAATTGATGCTATATCTAAAAGTGATTATAACAAACAACATGGTATAGTAGATGAAAATCACTTATCAACTATTTCAGGTTTCTCCGAATCACAATTAGAGGTTCTTGGTGAGGTAGATGTCACAACTTGTGATGATTTTTTAGATAAAAAAGATGACATACTTGAACTTAAGGGTTTTGGTGAAAAGACATATGATAAACTGGCTGGTAAAATAAAGGAACGTGAGCTAGATGCCTAAAAAAAGAATATTTCAGGTAGCAAAAGATTTAAATATATCTCATCTAGATATTATTAAGTTTTTAAAGGGCAAGGGTATTGATGTCGCAAGTGTAAACTCACCTCTTGAGGATGATGTCTATGAAACTATTTTAGCTGAATTTAACAAAGAGCGTTTGGAGATTGAAAGACTTAGAAAAGAAAAAGCTCGTCAAGCTATAATTAATGAGAAAGAAAAAGAGAAAGAATTAGAGCTTGAGAAGGCAGAGCCAATAAAAGAAGAGCGTGTAGGACTAAAAATAATTAAAAGACCTGAGCAAGTTGAGGAGCAAAAACCTTCAACTCCCGAGGTCAAACTAAAGAAAATTTCATCACCGGATAATAGCAAGCCGCTTAATATAGATCTTGATATAAAGCCAAAAGATAAAAAACCTTCTAAGAAAAATCTTAAGCAAATTGATATATCAGCTATTGCAGAAAAAATCAATAAAGGTAAAAAAGATACAAAGAGCAATACTGTTGACAAATCAGTGTTAAATAAAACCATATCAAATCAGGCCAAGAAGAAAAAGAAGAAAAAGAAGGTTGTAGAAGAGAATGTTGAAGAATTAGAGACCTCAAATGTAATAAAAATTCCTGAATTCAGCTCTGTGGACGAGCTTGCTCAATCTATGAACGTTAAATCGCAAGATGTAATTATGTCATGTATGGGTTTAGGATTAATGGTTACAATAAATCAACGCCTTGATATGGACACGATAACTATGGTTGCTGATGAGTATGGCTTTGAAGTTGAAACTCTAAAAGAATTTGCTGAAGAAGAATCAGATCTAGTAGATACAGAAGAAGATATCAAAAATGCTACTGAAAGAGCTCCGGTTGTTACAATTATGGGACATGTTGATCATGGTAAAACATCACTTCTAGATTATTTAAGAGAAGAGAACGTCGTAGCTGGAGAATCTGGCGGAATAACGCAGCACGTTGGTGCATATGAAGTAACTCTTGATAATGATAAGAAAATTACTTTTTTAGATACCCCTGGTCACCAAGCGTTTACAGCAATGAGAGCGAGGGGTGCAAATATAACTGATCTTGTGATTATCGTAGTTGCAGCTGATGATGATGTCAAGCCTCAAACTATTGAAGCAATTGATCATGCTAAAGCTGCCGCTGCACCAATGATTATTGCTATAAACAAAATTGATTTGCCTGCTGCTAATCCAGATAAAATTAAAAAATCACTTTCAGAGCAAGGAATACTTGTTGAAGATTGGGGTGGAAAGATACAGTGTGCGATGATTTCTGCAAAAAAAGGCGATGGTATCGATGATCTTCTTGATAAAATATTACTTGAAGCAGAAATCCTTAATTTAAAAGCTAATAAAGAAACTACTGCATTCGGTACGATAATTGAGTCCAAGCTTGATAAAGGACTAGGATCAATTGCAACAGTATTAGTTCAAAAGGGAACTTTGAAAGTTGGTGACATATTCTTATGTGGCTCACAAAGTGGAAGAGTAAGAGCTATGCTTGATGAACGTGCTCATAATTTAAAGGAAGCCTTTCCTTCTGACCCAGTGCAAATCCTTGGATTTGAAAGTGTGCCAAAGGCAGGGGAAACTTTTAAAGTTTTCACTGAAGAACGTGATGCTAAAAAAATAGCTACGGAACGATCTATCCTTGAAAGAGAAGCTTCACAAAGACGTCATAGGAAGCTAACTCTTGATCAAATTGGTCAGCAAATAGTAGAAGGAAAAGTAAAAGAATTAGATATTATTATTAAGGGTGATGTAGATGGCTCAATTGAAGCTCTAAGTGATTCCTTGATGAATCTATCTACTAAAGAAGTTACTGTTAAAATCATTCATAGATCAGTTGGTATGATAACTGAAAATGATGTTTCTCTTGCAGCTGCATCCAATGCAATAATTATAGCATTTAATGTTCAAACATCTAATGAAGCTAAAATACAGGCTAAAAACGATGGAATAGATATTAGGCATTATACTATTATTTATAAAGCAATTGAAGAAGTCAAATTAGCTTTAGAGGGTCTCTTAGAACCTGATAAAGTTGAAGAAGTTTTAGGTCTTGCTGAAGTTAGAGAACAGTTTAAGATTCCAAAGCTTGGTTTGATTGCAGGATGTATGGTTACGATGGGTAAGGTAGTAAGAAATGCTTTCTTAAGAGTTAAGAGAGATGGTGAGATTGTCCATGAAGGAAAGCTTACCTCTTTGAAACGTTTCAAAGATGATGTTAATGAAGTATTAGAAAGTTTTGAATGTGGAATTGGAATAGAAGGCATGCAAGACTTTAATGAAAACGATATTATAGAAGTTTTTGAGATAAAAGAAATAAAGAGAACTCTAAAATAGAATTTGGATAATTTTCAGTTTAAAAGATCAGATCGAGTAGCTCAGCAAATACAAGATATAATTAGTAACATTATTGCTACAAAAGTAATTGTTCAAGGCTTAGGTCTAGCAACAATCACCAAAGTTAAAACTTCTCAAAATTTAAGATTTTCTCGAATATATTTGAGTTTTATGGGTAATTCAATAGTACCAGAAGAATTAATTATCCTAATGAATCGTAATGTCAAAGAATATAGATTTCATCTTGGAAAAGAACTTCAAATTAAATATGTCCCACAAATTAAATTTTATCATGATAATACATTCGAAGAGATGGAAAAAATTAGTAATTTAATAAATAAAAGTAAGACAGATGGAACGAATGCAGACTAATCTTTTTCCTGTATGGAAACCTCAAAATCTTTCATCAGGAGATGTTGTCAAAACAATAAAATCAAAATTAAATTTCAATAAAGTAGGGCATTGTGGAACATTAGATCCATTTGCAGAGGGAATACTTCTTATAGTGACTGGAAAGGAAACGGCTAATAGCATTAAATATATGTCTGAAACTAAAACGTACAAAGCTGTTATATCACTTGGTAAACAAACAGATACATTAGATAATACTGGCATACCCATTAAATCGTTTAAAGTTGACGATAAAAAGTTTTCAAAAGATTTTTTTAAAAATATTTTATCTTCATTTGAGGGTGCTATCCTACAAAGACCACCTGCTTTTTCTGCAAAAAAAATAAATGGAATTAGACTTTACAAGTTGGCTAGGCAAGATGTATTCGTTCACCTAAAACCTGTTAAAATCTTTATAGAAAAAATCAACTTTATAAATTATGATAAAAAGGATTTAACTATTGAAGTTGTTTGTGAAAAGGGAACATATATAAGGCAATTAGGATTAGATATTGCTAAATCTATTGGGACCGTAGGTCATTTAAAAAGTTTAGTTAGAACCAAAGTTGGTTTATATAATTTCGAAAATTCTTTAAGCCTCGAGGATATTGATAATTGGAATTACTAAAGTCTTCAAGCTTAACAAATGATATTGTAGATACATCTGCTGTTACAATTGGAACTTTTGATGGAATGCATTTAGGGCATATTCATCTGATTGAAAATATGTTAGCTTTATCTAAAAAACACGACTCCTCTTCTGTTGTAATAACATTCAATCCAAATCCGTTTATTGTTTTAAATAATTTAGATAAATCTAAATATCACTTGATAAATAATATGAAAAGATTTGAGATATTAGAATCTTTGGGAGTTGACTATTTATGTGAAATTGAATTTGATAATAGCTTAGCTCAATTGTCAGCATACGATTTTTTATCTAATTTCATTATTAACCCCTTCAATCCTAAAGATATTGTAATTGGTTATGATCACCATTTTGGTAGAGGTCGTGAGGGTAATACCTCTTTTTTAGATAAATATTCTTCTCTACATAATTACTCATTAAAAGTTGTAGAGGCATATAAGATTGATCATGATATTATAAGTTCGTCATTAATAAGGTCATTAATTCAAAGTGGAGATGTATTAAGATCAAAAAAACTCCTTGGTTATAATTATAGTTTGAGAGGAACCGTTGTCAAAGGAAATAGCATAGGAAGAGAAATTGGATTTCCTACAGCAAATATTGATGTAAAATCAATTGAGCAAATTTTTCCTCAAAACGGTGTTTACTTAATAAAATCAAAAATTAATGAGGATTACTATGGTGGGATGTGTAATATTGGATATAAACCCACATTGACTAGTGGGGAAGAAATATCTATTGAGGTTCATTTTTTTAATTATAATAAATTTGATTTATATAATAAAAAATTAGATATAGAGTTCGTAGATTACGTGCGTAGCGAGAGAAAGTTTGAAAATATAGAAGATTTAAAATTACAGTTGTCTAAAGATAGAGATTACTGTAGAAAGATAGAGCGTTAAAAAGGAGAAGTAAATGACGATAAGTAAGGACAAGACAAAGGAATTAGTTAAAGAATATGGAAAAACTGCAGATGATACGGGTTCTACTGAATCACAGATATCAATTTTTTCAGAAAGAATTAGCAATTTAACAGATCATCTTAAAATTAACAAAAAAGATAAAAGTGCTCAAAGAGGATTAATGCTTTTAGTTTCAAAGAGATCTAGATTACTTAAATATTTAAAGAAAACACGATTAGAAGATTATAAGAAATTAGTCGAAAAATTAGGGATAAGAAAATAAATGAATTCAAAAGAAATAAAGATACAAGATAAGACGATAAAGCTAGAAACAGGAAAAATTGCAAAGCAGACATCTGGATCTGTGATGGTGACATCAGGAGAGACAGTTTTGCTAGTAACAGTATGTGCAAGTAAAGGGGATGCAGAAGATAGGGGCTTTTTCCCCTTATCCGTGGACTATAGAGAAAAATTCTATGCTGCTGGAAGAATCCCAGGGGGATTTTTCAAAAGAGAAGCTAGACCAAGTGAAAAAGAAATACTTGCGGCTAGATTAACAGACAGGCCTCTTAGGCCACTATTCCCAAAGGGTTTTATAAATGAAACGATTGTTTCTATCAATGTACTATCCTATGATGGTGAAAATGAGCCTGAAGTTTTAGGTACAATAGGAGCCTCTGCGGCGCTTGCTATATCAGATATCCCATGGGACGGTCCGGTGGCATCTGTTGGCGTTGGTAGATTAGATGGGAAATTCATTATTAATCCATCTCCAGAACAACTTGAGACTAGTGATATGAGTATGGTAGTGTCTGGAACATCTGACTCTGTTGTTATGGTTGAGGGTGTATCTGACTTTATATCAGAAGAAGATGTACTTTCAGCTATAGAGTATGCTCATGGTGTTATAAAAGATATCGTAAGAATACAAAACGAACTTGTAAAAGAGTGTGGCGTTCCTAAAAGAGAGGTTAAACTTCCTGAGGTGAACGCTGATCTTCATAAGAAGATTGATGATGTGATTAAAGAAGATTACGTTTCCTTAAATGATCCCAAAAACAAAGCTGATAGATACGGAGCTATTGATGACTATGTCGCAAAAGTTGTATCTCAGTTTGAAGAGGAACATCCTGAAGATTTAGGCGAAGTTAAATCTTATGTTAATGATAAGATTAATGATAATCTTCGAACCAGGACACTGGATGGAAGTAGAGCTGATGGACGTTCTCATAACGAGGTTAGAGATATTGAAATTGAAACCTCTATCTTACCAAGAACACATGGATCAGCATTATTTACTAGAGGTGAGACTCAATCATTGACTGTTGCCACTCTAGGAGGAAAGCGTGAAGAGCAAATGCTAGATAATATAAGTGGTCTAACTTATAAATCTCACATGCTACATTATAATTTTCCACCATTTTGTGTAGGAGAAGCAAGACCTAAGTTTAGTCTTTCTAGAAGAGAGGTAGGTCATGGAAATTTAGCAGAAAGAGCTATAGTTAATGTGCTACCTGATTTTGAGGACTTCCCATACACAATCAGAATTGTTTCAGAGATTATGGAGTCAAATGGCTCATCATCTATGGCAACTGTTTGTGCTGGAGTCCTATCACTTATGGATGCAGGTGTTCCAATTAAGGAGCCGGTAGCAGGAATTGCCATGGGCTTAATAATGGAAGATAAAGATAGATACTGCATTCTTACTGATATCTTAGGAACTGAAGATCACCTTGGTGATATGGACTTTAAAGTTGCAGGATCAAAAGATGGTATTACTGCCATCCAGATGGACCTCAAGATTGATGGCCTTCCTATGGATATTATGAGAAAGGCTCTAGACCAAGCTAAAGAAGGGAGATCTCACATTCTAGATGAAATGAATAAAACGATGGCTGAGCCAAGCAAGAAGCTATCAAAGTATGCTCCGAAAATCGTGAAAGTTTCTATTCCTCAAGATAAAATTGGTGAGTTCATAGGCCCAGGTGGAAAAAATATTAAGGCTATTCAGGCAGACTATGAAGTTGATATAAGCATTGATGATGATGGACTAGCATTAATACTTGGAACAGATCAAGAAAAAATTGATCAAGTACAAGAATTAATGTCGGGATATTCTATGATTCCTGAACCAGGAAAAACTTATGAAGCGGAAGTTGTCAGTATTCAGAATTATGGCGCTTTTGTAAAAATTGCCCCAGGTAAAGAAGGTCTGCTTCACATTTCACAACTAAGAGCTGAACGGGTAAATAAAGTTGAAGACGTTCTAAAGGTTGGAGAGATGATAAAGGTTAAGCTAACTAAAATTGATGATAATAATAGATTGAACTTTAGCATCAAGGCTCTTGAAGAAGATAAACAGAAGAGCTAAGTTGTTATGGTAGTTGGCGTACCTATAGAAATAAAAGAAAACGAAAATAGGGTGTCGATGACACCCTATGCAGTTCAGACATTAATCAATGATGGGCACGAAGTAATAGTTCAAGAATCAGCTGGTGTCAAAAGTGGTTTTTCTAATGATGAATATACTAAATTTGGCGCTCGCATTGTTGGAACCCTTGATGAAGTGTACCAGCAAAGTGATATGATTGTTAAGGTAAAAGAACCTCAAGAAGCAGAGTTGAGTAAAATCAGAGAATCACAAATTGTTTTTACTTATTTTCATTTTGCAGCTAGTAAAAAATTAACAGAAAGCATAATAGATTCAAAATGTATAGCACTAGCTTACGAAACCGTTCAAACTGAAAATAAAAATTTACCACTTCTTGTTCCAATGAGTGAAATTGCAGGTAGACTTTCCGTTCATAATGGTGCAAAATGCTTAGAATCAAATGAAGGGGGCAGGGGAGTCCTTTTAAGTGGATCTACAGGGATTGAGCCAGCTACTGTAACAATTATGGGTGGTGGAATTGTAGGCTCAAATGCTTGTAAGCTTGCTGCTGGTCTTGGTGCAAAAGTAAATATACTAGATGTGAACGTTCAGAAACTTCAATTTTTAAGTGATGTAATGCCCCCAAATGTAACCACGCTATATTCTGATAGTTATAATATCGAACGCTTGTTACCTCAAACTGACTTATTAATTGGTGCTGTTTTAGTTGTTGGAGCTAAGGCGCCAAACCTTATTTCAAAGTCTATGCTTGGAATGATGAAAAAAGGATCTGTAATTATAGATGTCGCAGTTGATCAAGGTGGGTGTGTTGAAACATGTAAGCCAACCACACATGCTAACCCTACATATTTTGTTGATGATATTCTTCATTACTGCGTTGCTAATATGCCTGGAGCTGTGCCATATACATCTACAATGGCTTTAAGTAACTCAACGATTCCGTATATAAGGTCAATAGCTAAACATGGTTATAAAAAATCAATTTCTGCAAATAAATCATTACAACATGGATTAAATATTCATCAAGGTAAGGTTACGCATCCAGCAGTTGCAAATTTATTTGATTTTGAATATACTCCTGTCCAAGAAGTACTTAACTAATTTGATAACTAAAATAAGATGAAAGTTTGTCTAAATTACCACAATTTAGGTTATAATCCCCAATTCGGTATAAATAAAGTACATCCTATAATTTTCAAGAATCATATAGATATATGTAATGATTTTAATTCAAATAAAAATATAGATCTTACTATAACATTCGATGATGCTTATGAAGGTATATTTACATTTGCTAGAAAAATACTTAATAAATCAACCATAAAAAGAAAAATTGTTTTCCCCATTGTTGATTATATTGGTAAAAATAATACCTGGGATAGTGCGTTTTATCTAAATAAATACAAACACTTAAGCAGAGATCAAATAAAAATACTCGTTAGTGAAGGTTGGGAAATTGGCAG
>CEOF01029912.1_pt1 | contig 12172 bp, 9 predicted proteins | sample 361311 | NCBI WGS metagenome assembly CEOF01 (sample SAMEA2619667, study PRJEB7988) | marine metagenome | biome: marine biome (ENVO:00000447); feature: surface water layer (ENVO:00002042); material: "saline water (ENVO:00002010), including plankton (ENVO:xxxxxxxx)" | depth 5 m
ATGGATTCCATACATCGCACATCAAAATTTGGTTAGAAAAAAAAATAATGAATTTAAAAGTAGAACTCTTAAATCAAAAAAAACTAAAAGATATCCTACTCAAGTTAGTGATTCCCTATTTTTATTTAAAAGATACCCTAAAAAGATAATTCGTCGTATCCGCAAAACTAAAATAGGTGAAGTAGGAAATTATAAATATTCCGGGCTTTGGTTTTTTCTAATTCCTCAATTAACCAAACAATTAAGCGGTATTTCATTTGAAAACTTTTTAAAAATGCATTTTTATGACCAATTAAAACTTGATAGACTTACTTTTTTACCCTCAAAAAAATACCCTAAAGTGCAAATAGTTCCAACAGAGTATGACCCTCAATTTAGAAAACAACTTGTTCAGGGATGGGTTCACGATGAAGCAGCTGCGCTTATGGGAGGAATTTCAGGAAATGCTGGCTTATTTTCAAATGCTGCCTCTATTGCACCTATTTTAGAAATGCTTCTTAAAAATGGAACGTATAACGGAAGAGTTTATTTAAAAGCAGAGACCGTTAAGCTGTTTACTAGTAGAGTCTATCCAAATGGAAACAATCGAAGAGGTCTTGGGTTTGACAAACCCAGTTTAGCTGAAGATCATGATCGTTATCCTTCAGCTCTTGTTTCTAATTCAAGTTATGGACATACTGGATTTACTGGGACTTTAATTTGGATTGATCCCGAAAAGGATGGTTTTTTAATTTTTTTAAGTAATCGAGTATACCCCTCAAGATCCCAACTTGGTATTTATAAAATGAATATTAGAGAAAAACTTCTAGACAATGTGTTTCAAAATTAAATTACTTTTAGTTTGGGTTTTGTTCCATCATTTTTCTAACGCACAACTCCCTTCAGGATTTACTGTACTCAACAATCAAATTCCTGAGTTAGAAGTGGAGCTAAGATATGCGACGTCAAAAAATTTTATGGGCCGTCAAGTAAAAGGATACTATAGTGATATTGCAATAGGTTCTATAGCACTGGCCAAACAATTAAAAAAGGCACAAGCTGAATTAAAGCCTATGGGTTTTGGAATTAAAATTTTTGATGCTTACCGTCCTCAAACTGCGGTAAACGATTTTATAAAATGGTCCGAAATATCAAACGATACTATCTCAAAAAAAGAATATTATCCAGATTTAAAAAAAAATACACTTTTTGAATTAGGCTTTATTGCAAAAAAAAGTGGCCATAGTAGGGGAAGTACTGTGGACCTTACATTGATTTATTTGGGTGAAGAAAAAAAAGGAGAAGAGCTTGACATGGGGAGTTCCTGGGATTTTTTTGGAGATATTTCTAATTATGACTCTCAAAAAATAAATGAAATACAAAAATTAAATAGAAAGTTACTTCGAGATGTAATGATTTCAAATGGATTTATACCTTATGAAAAAGAATGGTGGCATTTTACATTGATTAATGAGCCTTTCCCAAATACTTACTATGATTTTTCAATAATTACTCCCTGAAAAAGTTTAATTTATATAGGACCAGGGTCATATGCATTTTAATTTTTATTTTTTTGAAGCAGATGTATGGTCTGAAATTATATACCATTGATTATTATTTCTAATCCAATTAAGAGTAAAATATCCCTGTGCATCTCCTATTGTTCTTTTTAAAAAATAATTCCCTTGCAATTGAATAACATTGGGACTCAAGCCAATTATGTTCAATACATCAAACTTTAACTTTCCCATTTTTTGACGATCAGAATATATTTTTTTGTAACGATTTCTAGTTTCCTCCCATCCATAAATTGGTCCTGAAGCTCCCGAAAAAACAAGCTTATCTGATTTTAAATATCCCTGCATAAATGCATCTATATCGCCTCTATTCCAATCGTCTTGCTGCTTAGAAAGAATATTAATAATTACTAATGAATCCTTTTGAGAAACCTGCTTTTGTGAAAAAAGTACTGTCGTAATTAAGAATAAACCACTAATAAATAAAATCCTCACTAGGGCAATTTAAGTGTTGGATAATTGATATTTAATTGCTCAAGATATGAGTCATATTTAGTTTCATCGTAATAGAATTTTTCTAAGTCTGCCCTGAATTCGTCCTGAATTGCTTTATTTAAATGAATGGGTGGTGGGGTATCATCTGGTATAAGTTGAACGTATTTTCCATTTTTTTTCTGTACGTTTTCGAAATAATCTTTTGCTTCTGCCAATAACGAAGGCTGGGTTAGAAATTCGATGACAGTAGCTGCAACAACTTTGGCTCCAGCAGTTCCCCCTTTATGGGCAATAGGCGTGGCCATTGTAATCGAATTTGACCAGTGATGCCCCTGAAGACCTGGCATATTTGACGGAAAACGTAATGTAACTGTGGGACACTTCCAAGAAACCTCACCAATATCATCTGATCCACCACTTTTTGGCTCTTTTCTTGGCTTACCTAATTCTGCAAGTTCTGTCGAAAGGCCAGTTGTTATTGTAGAATTAACCTCCTTTTGAACAGCTATGGCAAGTGCTTGATCTTTCTCTGACCACTCAGGAAGTCCGACAATTTTAATATTTTCATACATTGTCTCAGCTATAACCTTGTTGAAATGTCTTGGTGAGGCTGCTCCAAGAATTCTTGATGTTACTTTGGTATCTGTCATAAGAGCTGCCCCTTTCGCAATATTATTCGCATCATTATACATATCCAAAATACCTTCTGAAGTTATATCCCTTAAAAAATACCAAATTGAGGCCTTAGAAGGAACCACATTAGGCTGATCACCTGCGTCAGTGAAGATAGAGTGAGACCTATTTAGAGGGTGTAGGTGCTCTCTTTTATAGTTCCATCCAACATTCATTAACTCCGCTGCATCTAAGGCACTTTTCCCTCTCCATGGTGAGCCACCTGAATGCGCAGATACTCCCTCAAACATATATTCGACTGAAATAAGACCTGTCCCTGTAGCATCACCCCAAGAAACTGCCATATTGCTACTTACATGGGTAAAAATACACATATCAACGTCATCAAAATAACCATCTTTTACAAACCAAGCTTTAGCAGCCAATTGCTCTTCAGCTATTCCTGGCCATACAACTAGTGTTCCACCTATATTGTTTTCCTTCATCAGTTCTTGAATAACCAAAGCAGAGGTAATTATTACTGGAAGTCCAGAATTATGACCCTCTCCATGACCAGGAGCCCCCTCTACTATTGGTTTATGATATGCAACACCTGGATATTGTGATGCTTTTGGAATACCATCCACATCACTTCCTAATGCAATCACTGGACCTTCTCCGAATTTCCACCTTGCAATCCATCCAGTTGGAATTCCAGAAATTCCATATTCGACTTCAAAACCTGCTGATTCTAAAATTACTGTTAGATATTTTGATGTCTCGTACTCTTGATGACCCAATTCGGCAAAGCTAAATACCTTATCTATCATAACTTGAGTTTTTTTGTGATGACTTTGAGTTAAATCAATGGCAGCAGTTTTAATCTTTTGTATTTGTCGTTTAGAAAATTTTTGTTGTGCTTGAATTGATGTTATTTGAATTATAAAGACGAAAATCAAGACTTTGAACGAAAAAGAGAATTTATGTAACATAGAAATTATATTTTTATCTAAAATACAAATAATTTGAATTACTTCTATTTATCAAAAAAAGGAACCGTTTTTAAACTTGTTTTTTTTCTTATTATATTTTTGTTTTGTTTTTGTGAAAAAAATAACTTGACTGCTGAATCTCTAATAGAAAAAAGTATTCAGGCCCATGGTGGGTTAAATTTGGTAAAACAATTTAAATCTATTCAATATAATAAATCAACTAAATTATATTCTAAAAATGGTGAATTGGAAAATCATCTTATCCAGAAAATAAATCATCAATGGGACCCTTTTTTAACTTCAATTGAGTGGAAGAATTCAGAGGGATTTCTTAATGCTAAAAAAAAGGATGGAAAAGTTTCTTTGAAACTCAATAATATATTAATAAAAGACTCTTTAAAAATAATTAGTGCTGAATCAAATCTGGATGCGGCCTTTTATGTTTTTTGGCAGCCATTTCAGCTTCTTGAGCCAGCTGCGAAAAAGGTTTTATTGGGTAGTCAAAAATTATTGGATTCTATTGATGTAATAGAAATGCAGGTTTCTTACTCAGATGAAGTTGGAGCGGATCAGTGGTATTACTTCTTTGATCAAAAAAATTTCAAGATTAGGGGAGTAAAAGTAGAACACAAAAAGCGAATTAGTCTTATTATTAATGAGCTTTACGAAACTAAGACGGGTTTATCATTAAATAAGTCAAGAAAGAGTTATTTTTTAGATTCTAAAGGAAAAGTAAAATATCTTAGAGCAGCTTATGAATATGAAATTTTATCATTCAACTACAAGAAATGATATCGCTTAAAAGCCTCGATTGCGGCATAATCTGATAGGCCCATTTTATTATATTTTTTTGCCGTATCTGCATTTCTATCTTCTACACGTATCCAAAACTCTCTTTTATCTTCCCCCTGAAACATGGCTCCATCTTTTTGAGTTTGATGATAAAAAATAGCTTTTCTTTTTCTAAGAACTTGATCAGGACTCATTGGAACTGCCATTTCAATTTCATGTATTTCCCATTCATGCCATGCACCTCTGTATAACCACATCCAGCAATCTTTCATATAAGACTTTGTTTTTAATTTTTCTAAGGCTCCAAAAATTATTTCGAGACAAACTCTATGTGTGCCATGTGGATCAGCTAAATCCCCAGCTGCAAAAATTTGGTGTGGTTTTAATTTATCGATAAGGGCTATTGTGAAATCTATATCTTTTTGGGTTACAGGATTTTTATCAACTAATCCTGTTTCATAAAAGGGTAATTTCATGAAATGAACTTGATCATCTGGTATCCCTAAATAGCGTGTTGCTCCTAAAGACTCTCTTTTTCTGATACTCCCCTTTAAATCACTAATCCCTTCTGGAGTAGGATGATTAGGATTAATATTTTCAAATTGCTGATTTAATTTTTCTATAGACTTATTTTGATCTGATTTAACTATATCTTGGGTTACTTCTAAAAATCGTTTTGCATCTTGGTCTGAAACCGCAATATTCCCAGAAGTTTGATATGCTACATGAACTTCATGACCCTGAGAAACTAGACGGTCAAAAGTACCTCCCATTGAAATCACATCATCGTCAGGATGAGGACTAAAAATAATTACTCTTTTCTTTTCTGGAAGAGCACGCTCTGGACGATATTTATCATCTGCCTTGGGTTTACCACCGGGCCATCCCGTAATGGAACGTTGTAAATTATTAAACATCTCAATATTTAAATCATAGGATGGGCCATGTAAAGCTAAAAGGTCAGACATTCCATGCAGATTATAGTCTTCATCAGTTAGCTTTAAAATAGATTTTCCAGTAATACTGCAGAGCAACGTAATTGCTTTAAATCGTTGAGCCTCATTCCATTCACATTGTCCCACCAGCCAGGGTGTTTTTATCCTTGATAATTCACAAGCAGCTTCATTATCCAAGACTAAAGTTGTGTTTTTATGGTGCTGAAGGTAAGTAGTTGGTATCATGGGAGAAATAGTCCCTTCAATTGCTTTGTTGATAATCTTAGCTTTGTTGGTTCCCCATGCCATAAGAATTATGCGTTTTGCAGATAAAATAGTTTTAACCCCCATGGTAATTGCTTTTCGAGGAACATTATCTATACCTTTAAAAGAGTTAGCTGCATCATACCGTGTCATATGATCTAGAGTGATGGTTCGGGTTTTAGAATTCCTATGTGAACCAGGTTCATTAAATCCAATATGTCCTGTTCTACCAATTCCAAGAATTTGTATATCAATTCCACCAGCTGCTTCAACTTTTTTTTCGTAATCAATACAAAATTTTCTTACCTCATCTAATGGAGATTCTCCATTGGGAATATGTATATTTTTGGGGTTTATGTCAACATGGTTGAACAAGTGAGTATGCATGAAATAATGATAACTCTGTATATCTTCTTTTGAAATAGGATAATACTCATCTAAATTAAAGCAAATTACATTTTTAAAACTTAAAGCTTCCTCCTTGTGAAGACGAACTAACTCTCTGTAGACAATTATTGGACTTGATCCAGTTGCAAGCCCCAAAACACACATTTCATTATTTTTTTGCTTTTTCTCTATAAGTTTAGCAATCGTATGAGCTATAAATTTAGAGCCCTCAATTGAACTATTAAATATTACATTATGAAGCTTTTCATATCTCGTATCTTCAAAGCTTCCTGGAGCTTTATATTCCAAGCACTTAGTATTCAATAATTTCATATGAAATAGTGTGAATTACAAAATTAAGATATCTAATTAAATTTTATATTCTTTTTAAGTGTTTTTTGAATTAAAGTAAATTCCTATTTTAGCGAAAAATAAATTTGTGAAAAATCTATTTAAGCATATTAAAGGTGACGTTCTCGGTGGTCTAACTGCAGGAATTGTTGCACTACCATTAGCTTTAGCTTTTGGTGTAAGTTCTGGTTTGGGTCCTAGTGCAGGACTCTATGGAGCTATTTTCTTGAGCTTTTTTGCAGCTCTATTTGGTGGTACGGATACTCAAATATCAGGTCCGACTGCACCTATGACTGCTGTTAGTATGGTTGTTATTGCAACAATAATTGGTGTTCATAACGGATCTGTTGAGAAAGCTTTACCCTATATCTTAGCTGTCTTTCTCCTTAGTGGTATTTTCCAAATTGGTCTTGGACTTCTTGGCCTAGGAAAGTATATTAAATATATCCCCTACCCGGTTGTTTCTGGTTTTATGACTGCTATAGGTGTAATTATTTTAATCACTCAAATTTTACCAGTAATTGGATATGATGCTAAAAAAGATAATGAGCTTGTAGAATCATTTAAGCCCATGGCTGAAGAACGCCTTTTAGAAAAAATTCTTGCTGATGAGAAAAAAGATGGTCTTCTTGTTATAGAAAATTTTGAACAAACAATTACACGAGCAAATAAAATAGCTAAATACGAAGTTGTTGAAGAAGCAGAAAATATAGCAAAAAATAATTCTTCTGGTGTTATAGGAACGATTAAAACAATCCCTAGAGCTGTTAGTTTTATTAATTGGATAGAGGTTCTTTTAGCGTCTATAACTATATTTATTATTTATGGTTTTAAAAGAATAACCACAGCTGTTCCAAGCACTTTAGTTGCCTTAATAGTTGTTTCCGGTGTTTCAATTGGATTTGGGGTAGACTACATATCAATTCAGAAAATACCAGATGGTTTTCCAAAAATACAATGGACTCTATTTACAGACTTTAATTTTTTAGAGGTTCTCCCATATATATTTACAGCACTAACACTTTCGCTTTTAGGAGCAATTGACTCATTACTAACCTCTGTTGTTGCAGATAATTTAACTAAAACCAGACATCTTCCTAATAAAGAGCTCATTGGACAAGGAATTGGTAATTCAATTGGTGCTATTTTTGGTGGTCTCCCTGGAGCAGGAGCAACGATTCGAACAGTAGTCAATATTCAATCTGGAGGTAAAACAAGATTATCAGGTATGATAGCAGGTATAGTTTTACTTCTTATTCTTTTAGTTTTAAGCCCACTAGCTTCTAAGATCCCTGCTGCAGTTTTAGCTGGAATCTTAGTTACTGTAGGAATTGGGGTTATGGACTATAAAGGATTGAATGTAATTTCAAAAATTCCTAGAACTGAAATTATTATCATGGTTGTTGTTCTTTTATTATCTGTACTTTGGAATTTAGTCTACGCTGTAGGCATAGGTCTATTACTCGCATGTTTGTTTTTTATGAAGAAAATGGGTGATATATCAAAAGATAATTCAAAAATAGGGCTTATCTCGAATGGAAAAGGTTTTGATGAAATAGACACAAATAAAGATGGCTTTATTTCTAGACAAGAGTATGAAAACTCCTCAATTTCAGACGGATATGAAAAAGATTTAAGTGAAACTTCTCATGAAAATGTTTATGTAAAACATCTTAATGGGCCTTTATTTTTTGGATTTACATCAGAATTTGTTAGCATAGCTAATAAAATTCCAAAAACAGCTAGCATTTTAATTATTGATATGGAAAAAGTACCATATATTGATCAATCAGGATTATTTGCTTTAGAGGATGTTCTTTTAGATTTAGATAAGAAAAATATTAAGACTCTTATAACCGGAATTCAATCACAGCCAATTCATTTAATGAGAACGATAGGAATTTTAGGCAAATTAATCCCCGAAGAAAGAGTATTTGATAGTTTAGCTGATTCAAAGGCGTTTATAATTGATAATAAAGTATAAATCATAAAAACTTTGAATTAAATTTAAAACATCCTTTTTAAAATTAAAAAGGATGTTTTTTTATATGGCTTATTAGAATTCTACTTTGATGTTTTTGTTTTCAATTATAGATAAAATTTCAAGTGAATCTTTTTCGAAAAGAAGAGGAAGACTATCTAAAGAGCTAATTTTTACTTGGGGTTTATAATTAATATAATCTTGAAACAAAAATCCTTTAATTTTTCTAAGGTTTTTGGCTTTTCGAAAACGAGTTCCTCCTCCATCGGTTAAATAATTGTATGCCAAATAATCTATATGATAATTTTCTTTATTGACCCAATAGCGGAATTCATCCTGAAAATCATTCCCGCCACCATCTTGATCAAACGTTATTCCGAGTGTCCAATATTCATTTCCTTCAATTTCAATTGGATTTAAAAGAATTGAATTTACAGCTCTATCCTGAAGAGGTTTGGGTAATTGAAAAAAATAAATAACTGAATTCAAAGAGTTTGAATATACATTTTGAATGCTATCTTCAAGGAAAACTAAAATATCATTTTCAAACCGTTTAAGTTTTTCATCAGAAGTCATAATATCAAAAATCTTTTTATTCTTTGATATCTTTTGTCTTGAATATAAATAATGTCCTTGGTTTTGTTCTAATTGATAATGATATTCTCTAAAGTCAAAATTGATTTTATATTTACCATAGCCAAAACCATAAGACAGCATAGACTTTTCAATAATTTCTTCAGCTGTTACAATAATTGGTTTTTGACAAGCCAATAATAGAAAAAAAATGATGCTAAATCTTAAAAAAGAAATCATTGATAAGTTTATAAAAAATCTATTATAAAACGAAGATACAACTAAAAGATATACTTTATTTTTGATACAAATAAAAACCATAATGGAAGTATTAAAAACCTTAATTATTGGAAGTGGTCCAGCTGGATATACCGCTGCAATATACGCTGCAAGAGCAGATCTTAAACCAGTCCTGTATACTGGTATGGAGCCTGGAGGTCAACTTACAACTACTACGGAAGTAGACAATTTTCCTGGCTATCCAGAGGGAATTGATGGACCTACTATGATGGTTCAATTACAACAACAAGCCGAACGATTTGGTACTGAAGTTCGAGTTGAAATGATAGAGAAAGTAGAACTCGCAAAAGTGCCAAAAGGTATTCACAGAGCATTTACCGCTGGAGGAACTGAACTTCATGCAAAAACCATAATTATTAGTACTGGTGCAACTGCAAAATATTTGGGTCTTCCTAGTGAACAACGTTTGCGTGGCGGCGGAGTCTCAGCCTGTGCAGTATGTGATGGGTTCTTTTATAAAGGACAAGAAGTCGCTATTGTAGGTGGAGGTGATACAGCAGCTGAAGAGGCTACTTATCTAGCAAATATATGTTCAAAAGTGACCATGTTGGTGCGGAGAAATGAAATGCGCGCTTCTAAAGCCATGCAACATCGAGTAAATAATACTCCAAATATTGATCTTCGTTACAATACAGAGATTGAAGAGGTAATTGGTGATCAAGTTGTAGAAGGATTAAAAATGAAAAACAATCAAACCCAAACCGTCAATGAGATCTCAATTACGGGGCTCTTTATAGCTATCGGGCACAAACCAAATACAGAAATTTTTAAAGGACAATTGGATATGGATGAGGCAGGATATCTAATAACAGAAGGCAAGACTACCAAGACCAATTTGCCTGGTGTTTTTGCTTCTGGTGATGTTCAAGACAAAGACTACCGTCAGGCAGTTACTGCAGCTGGAACTGGATGCATGGCAGCTCTAGATGCAGAGCGCTATCTTCAATCGATTGGGGATTAAAGTTGTAAGTTTTCCCATTCCTGCATGAGAACGTCTAGCTCTTTTTTCTTTAGCTGATAAGATTCAAAAAAATTAGGTTGTGCAATTGTTTGTTCATAATTTATCTCAAGCTCAAAATCTATTGCCTTTATTTCCCTTTCTAATAAACTGATTTGCTTCTCTACTTTTAAGATTTTTTTTTCATTTGATCTTGCCGCTTTTTCCTTTTCAAAGCTGAATCTAGATTTTTTGTTTTGAAATTTTACTTTTTCTATAGTCCTTTTTTCAAGCTCTTTTAAAGAATTTAATTTTTTATCCTCTAAATAAGCATTAATATCACCCAAAAATGGTCTAACTTCTTTGTCTCTAAAAGCAATCACTTTTTCACAAAGACCTTGAATAAAATCTCGATCATGTGAAACAAGAATCAATGTGCCCTTAAACTTCAGTAATGCCTCTTTTAGTACAGTTTTTGAAGTAATGTCTAAGTGGTTGGTTGGCTCATCCATAATTAGTACGTTAAAGGGCTGCAAGAGGAGCTTACAGAGTGCTAATCGATTACGCTCTCCGCCAGAAAGAACTTTTACTTTTTTTTCTACCACATCTCCTGGAAAAAGAAAAGCTCCCAATAAGTCCCGAACTTTAGTTCGGTTTTCAGCTGTTGCAGAATCCTCTGCCGATTCAAGTACCGTTTGATTTCCTTCTAAGTAGGTTGATTGATTTTGGGCAAAATATCCAAGCTGAACGTTATGACCTATTTTAACATTGCCTTCGTAACCTATTTCTGATACTATAATTTTTGCGAGAGTAGATTTCCCTTGCCCATTTTGACCTACAAAAGCAATTTTTTCACCTCGTTCTATCTCAAGATTTACATTACTTAACACCTTTTTTTTACCATATGCTTTAGCAACTCCTTGAGTTTCGAGTATTATTTTACCAGGTTGTTGAGAAATACCGAATTCAAATTTAATTTTCTTGTTCTCTTCAGGATCAATTTCAATTCGATCGATCTTATCTAATTTTTTTATTAAAGACTGGGCCATACTTGCCTTGGAAGCCTTTGCACGAAAACGTTCAATCAATTTTTCAGTTTGTTGAATTTCTTTTTCTTGATTTTTCTTAGAAGCTTGCTGTTGGTTTCGCATTTCTTGTCTCAAAACCATATACTCAGAATATGACTTTTTAAAATCAAAAATTCTCTTTTGAATTATCTCGATAGTTCTATTAGTTACATTATCTAAAAACATTCGGTCATGCGAAACCATAACCAAAGCACCTTTAAACTTTTTCAAAAATTGTTCCAACCAAATTATAGATTCGATATCCAAATGATTTGTTGGTTCATCAAGAAGAAGAATATCATTTTCTACTAGAAGTAATTTAGCCAATTCAATTCTCATTCTCCAACCCCCAGAGAAGGTATTGGTAGAAGAATTTAGATCATCCATCATAAAGCCTAGTCCAAGCAATATTTTTTCAGTTTGTGCCTGATAACGATATCCTCCAATAATTTCATATCGAGTATTCAATTCATTGAGCTCATCGAGGATTTCCATATAGGAATTACTTTCAAAGTCACGGGTAGTTTCCAGAAATTTATGGATTTGATCTTGACGTTGCTCAATTTTCTTAATCTCTTCAAATGCAAGATAAGCTTCCTCCAAAACTGATCTTCCATTTTCAAAATCTAAGTCTTGGGGTAAGTACCCTATCTTACAATTTTTTTCTAAAGCAAAAGATCCTGAAGTAGGAGTATTTTCTTTTGCCATTAAACTTAAAAGTGTAGATTTTCCGGCCCCATTTTTACCGATTAGACCGACACGATCCCCTTGTCCTAGACGAAATGAAATTTCATTAAAAAGGGTTTCCCCCCCAAAACTGACTGTAATTTGATTTGCGTTAAACATGCATTGTTTTAGGACTGCTAAAATAACTTTCAAAACGATTAATAACTACTTCATTAGGAATTTGTTCTCTTTTTTCAATAAATTCTATAAGCCAATTGGATAATAATGGAGCCATAAGGACGCCACGAGTACCCAAACCATTTA
>CEOF01441059.1_pt1 | contig 12172 bp, 5 predicted proteins | sample 361311 | NCBI WGS metagenome assembly CEOF01 (sample SAMEA2619667, study PRJEB7988) | marine metagenome | biome: marine biome (ENVO:00000447); feature: surface water layer (ENVO:00002042); material: "saline water (ENVO:00002010), including plankton (ENVO:xxxxxxxx)" | depth 5 m
GTTGTTATGATCGATAATAGCCGAGCCTGAATAAATCGACCCAAGATGATCGGGATTGATGGCTGCAGGCAATTCCTTCCAATGAACCAGATCCTCGCTAACCGCATGGCCCCATGTCTTATTATAATCATTTCTACCATAATCATTTCCATAAGGATTAGACTGATAAAACAAGTGATACTCACCTTGATGAAAGACTAGTCCATTAGGATCATTAAGCCAGCCTCGCTTGGCAGTAAAATGAAATTGGGGTCTGAGATTTTCCTTGTACAAATTATCAGAATCTATAAGACCATCACTAACAACAAGGTTATCAAGTATCTTTGACTTATTTTCAAAGTATTGATAAGTTCTTATTTTAACATGCTCTCCAGACCATTCATACATATCATGTTTCACCCAGAAATCAATATCATCAGTTGTTGCGAGGGAAGCATCAAAGGCTCTAATTAACTCACCATTAGCATAAATCTCAAAATAATACCTAGGCGCATTTTCCTTGATAGGAATATTAATGGTACCTGAACTCATCTCAATGATACGCTCTGTCACAATACCCTCTAAAGGAATATTATTCTGTACAATATGATCCACATCGATATAAACAAAAGGTCGATCGTCCTCATCCATTACACTTATTTGAACCATCTCACCTTTAAATTCTGAGACATTCCAACCAGCATGAAACATAGCGTGAAATTCTTCGGGCTTTTTTGATCTTACTACCTCGCCATTTAGAAGTAACTCAATGGACATGTCACCTTTTTCATTCATGAAATCTATCTCACGGGCACCAAGCAGAAAATGTATGTAATTTCTTTCTATTCTAAATTCCAGAGAGGTCAGTCTACCAGTGGATGGCTCATTGAGCTCATTGAGACTTGAGAGATGTGCCTCACCATAATATCCCATAGTTTCCTTTACCGGCCCCTCACCAAATGCTTTTCCTTCCTTGATCCAGTTCTCCAGGGAATGATCAAACGTAGCAATGACAATTGGCTCACTGGATTGATTGCATGACAATACCAATAGCACAATAAAAGGCAACATGAGATTACTCAAATCAATTTTACATATCATTATCATTAGTTTAATACGATAACTGTTTGATATTGAGATAAAGTTTCTGCACCAGCGGTGGCGGGATAAACTACATCTCCCAGATCGGTTTTGGCTTTAACATACCATTCAAAATCTTCATCCTGATCAGATAGTTGAATCTGATAAACCCCCCTTTTCACATGGAGCATGGGTAAGGATTCAAACTCCTCAGAACCTAACTTCCTATAATAAATGATAACTTCGCTCACTTGTCCCATTATGACTGCTTTGACCTGATAATTTTCTTTATTTAGGATATGTGTTCTAATTGGCATACAGGTGATAAAAGCTTCTCCCTGATAGTCCATAGAGGGGGCATGATCTGCAGGTAATTGTCCACCGGCCTTCAGAAATTCCCTGTCGTATTTACCTACAATCCAATTATCCCACGACCGCCACTGAAGATTGAGGATGACTCCTAAATCTACTTCATCATGAACTCGCTGAACTAACAAGCTCATGAGTTTTTCCCAGAGACTGGCTAGATTTGAACGATGCGCAGCAGCACTCTCCAACGCTCCTTTATCTGTTTTGATTTTATATTGATTGATTTCTGATGATATATTAGCCATTAGACGGTAAGATTTCATAGTATTCATCCAATAGTCAAATCTGGCTAAATTACCTTGTCCTTCGATTGTAATCCTTAATTCTTCCCACTCAGCAATCCAATTGAGTTTAGGGGCTTCATTCTCCCATGCGCCCCAGATGTGATCACTCCCCCAGTCGTCCCCCGTAATATATCCCTGAGAATAAATATCATCTGCTCCTTCAGTGAAATTAGTTACATTCATAAAGCGATTATCATCAGGTTTTTCAAAAGCTGCCATATCAGAGGCTATTCTTTTTGCTGCATCGTTATTACCGAATTCGTGAATCGCCCAATCCATATATATTTGATCAATTTTTTTATTTCTATTTTGATGACTCATTGGAAGATCTGATATGATTTCTTTATCTGTTAGCGAATAATCCCATGACAGATCTTTTACCGCGGCAAACTGTGGGCCGATCATCCGAGTACGCCAAAACTCTCCCATAAATCCATCTGCATGTTGTTCCCATGCTATTTGTCCATCTTCTAGTACCCGATACATATGGAAAGAAGGTTGTTCGAGTGAATAATCATACTCCATCCAGGTAAAAGGCCATTTAACGCGCTCTTTTGGTACCTGATCAATCCATTCTTCAGTCTTCATATGTCGCCCTTTCATATTGTAGGGTGGATTCATGAAAGAATAAGCATCTTGAATACTTGGAAGAATATCACCAAAAACGTCTGGATTACCCTGCGCTCCAAATGCCCAACCTCCAAGTGCAAATCGATCAAAAGGTTTCACTTCCATTTCCTCCCATGCCTCTACGGCTATTTTCAGATTATCTTTGGCTGCCTGGATACGCTCAGAATCACGTCCGGCTCCGCCCCAGGGCATCCAGATTTCAGTAGTCCAAATCCAAAAATAATTAACTGGAATCTGATTATAAATCAGCCATCGATACATGCCCCGATATAGTGCTTTGGATGCTTCATCGGAGAGAGGATCCAGTCCGTATTCGTTGATCAACCGATCTTGTAAAACATCAGGAACGCCATTGACCAAATCATCTGAACCAGATTCTTTATCCCTACCTAAAGGCAGCTCTACACCGGTAGCTGTAGTAACTCCCAGTAGATTGGCATAGGTAAATACATTTTTGAAAAGTGTACCTGTCTCCTTAAAAGATCGTATATACCCACTTTGGTCGGTATGATAGGATTCACCTATGATCTCGGAGGGATATCCATTAGAGGGAAAAAGCTGATTGGCTCCTCCTTTCAGATCGGAAGTATTAGTCTTTCCCCATCCAATGATTTTCTGATGGGTATGAAAAAAAGTAGCATCATAAGCAAAATCTACAGTTCCATCCGAATTCAGATCATTTTCGTGACCGATCCAAACGTTAAGATTTGGGCCATAGTCTCCAACGTGATCATCTTCTGGATCCGACATGTAGGTATGTAGCCCTATGAAATTCATCCCCATTTTTGGTAATTGGGCGATGTGCATTTTCCAATCTTCAACACCCCACATTACAGATCCAGCAGGAAAGTTTTGAAATGGTTGAATCCCTCGAGTCTCCCACTGCCTTTCGTCTTTAGTTGTTGGCTGACCTTGCTCGTCAAAACCAGTAAATTTTAAACCTATTTTTTGATCCGGGATGACATCTCCGTGTAAATAAAATCTGCAACCAATAAGCTCTGCATATCGATATGCGGCATAAAGTGTACTGATATTCGTATCACCTGAAATGAGTAAAGTTTCTCCATATTTTGAGTCAACGGATTTTATAAAAAATCCCCCCTTGGGTGCTCTCAATTCCGTTAATTCTCTAATAACCTTTGCATCGTGCGTACCCACTATTATCCTTTGATTATCGATATTAATGTTAGATTTAATATCTAACAACTTACCTGTCCTCAAGTATGTATACCTCCGAACTTCCTTAGCAGCCATTTTGATTAAATGGTTTGCCTCAGTGGCTACAAGGACTTGCCCCGATGCAAAATATGAAGTCAAAATAAACGACAGGATAATAATTTTGTTTATCATACTATTCCATTATATCTATCCAGTCAGTATCATCATTTACAAAATGTCTTACCCATTCGGCATAAGAGATTCCGTCTATTTCATAAAAGTAATCCTCTACACAATGTGAGTCTTCCTTAATAAAAAATCTTTTGAACCGATCTGGAAATTCCTGTTGAATGATCTCAGAATCCTTCAATAAACGATTTTTGAATTCCGTCCCAGTAATGCCCAGAAATTCATTCGCCAGCACCGCATCATGGTAACTTGAAAATACTGCTACCTTGATCAGGGGATCATGCCCCAGCATCCAACTATAAAGTGGGAGTAGTGAGTTCTGACCTTCATCAAATTGACTTGGCAACCACTCATCCATACCCCAATTCTCCCTAACCAAATCCCATATACCATTCTTATTAGCATCAGTCATACCTGGACCACTTTCATTTAGCACATAAATTCTAGCATTTGGGAATTTTAATCTTGCCAGTAACATGGCAGGAAATGTACCATATCCACCAGCACTGCATCCAGTAATGAGAATTTTATCTGGCTCTTCCAGCTCAGATTTGGCCAGATTGAGTCCAGCACTAAGGTGCCTGATTCCCCAATGACTATGATCTGTTATTCCATTTTCATCATAATCCACCGTATTATCACCCATGTAGTTGCTTCCGTCACAATACGGAATGAAGGTTGTATTCCATGAGAGTACTGTATTCGGTTTATGAAAATCTTTCTCAACGCTTTCAAATTCCTCAATGTCAACATCTTCCTTACATTCAAAAAAACCTGACCAGCATGCTCCTCCTCCCTGTAGGTTAACTATCAAATTTTTAGCCCCCATATCTTTCAAACCCACAAAATATGACCCTCCCTCAAAACACTTACAATCTTTGGTGTTAAAGAAATAGTTTTTCACATCATCCAATTCAGGGTGCTTCTTCATAGACAAATATGTAATATCTGAATACTTATCAATTCCTGTGCTGCGAATTAATTCAACAATATTGCACTCTTGTGACAAAGCATTCAAGGCACATAAATATGAAAATATTAGAAATAACTTTTTCATAATTAATATGGATTAGATGGATGAAGTTTCCAACTCTCCAATATTGGAACCTGAATACTTCCACCATTACTAAAAAGTATCACCTGATCGCTCTCCTTCATCACTGGATAAATCCTTTGTACTAATGCGAGCTTTTCATTAACAAAAACCTCAATCACCGAACGATCTATAAAAATTCTAAGGTCAAGGTTTTCATTTCGTCCAAGTGATAATTTCGCTTTTTGAATTTTATCTTTTTCCCACAAATATCCCTCCATGTACTCATTATTTAATGAGGATTTTGTAAGGTCTATTTTAAATTCGTTTTTTGATGGATAATATGTCAAAACTGTTTCCTCTTGTCCATCAACTGATGCACAGACCTTTATTCCCAAATATTCAGCTTTTCGAGGATTTATTGATAATTTTAGCTCCATTGAGTTTCCTCTAATCTTCTCGAGCACCATCTCCTCATTGACATTAAGATTTTCAATTTTGATGGAATCATATCTTAATACCTTTAGCTCATCAATGGGTTTAATTTTAAGATTATTATTTTCATCAAGCGATAGTTCCCTCGGAAGGGTCAGAGTACCGGCCCATGCATGTTTAGTAATGAAATTATCTATATCCCCCCAGCCCGTACGACTATCATTGAGTGCTGCCCACATAATCCTACGACCCTTATAATCCACCAAGCTTTCGGGAGCATATCCAGCCCCAATGTTCCATGTCATAGTTCCTCGTTTTTCTGGATAAAACTGCTCAGCCTTAAAATCACCAATTACATATTCTAACCCATTTCTTAAGTATAGAAGAACAAATTTCTCACCTAACCGAAAAAAATCAGGACAATCGAGCGTCCCCTCTATTGGTTCATGATGAAAAAAATCACCCAAAAGTTCCCAATCCTTCAGATTTTTAGATTTAAACAAGGCGTCTTTACCAGGCCAGAGTTCGTTGTTACCTGTAATTGTATAATAGGTATCTCCATCCAACCAGCAATGTGGATCCCATATATCATACTGCCCATAGTCTGGCATTTTATCTAGAATCGTTCGATACTCGGCTCCATCATTGTCTAAAGAATATTCGGCATAGGGTATTACCGGATTATTAGGATGACGATCCCAATAATCTAACCAGTCATCACCGGCACTTATTGCAATACTATTTCCAGCACCCAATCCTTGATACATGATTGTCGGAATGCCCTTTTTGTTCAAAAACATATTACCACTATATATAGCTCGTTCTGGTGTGTCATCAGTTGGTTTTAGAGCTGTGGGATGTTGTTTCCAATGAATCAAATCATGACTCGATATGTGTGCCCACGCATCACCTCGATAAAATGGTTTCGGTCTCACTGTCTGTATTATGTAGAAAAGGTGATATCTGCCTTTCCAATAGAACGCCCCATTTGGATCAAATGGATGAGCCATACCCTCCGGAATTACGTAATGATATAGAGGTCGATAAGGGTCCTTCAATAATTTATCTCTATACAAATGCTCAGCATATATGTGATCCGCTATAACTCGAACATTGAATTCATCGTGCTGCGCATGAACGAAACTTAATGTTAGCCAAGCACATATCAAGAAATTAATATTTTTCATAAATTGAAGATTAAGTTTCAAATCAGTGCCATTGTTTTTCCAGTTGTTCCAGAGGCACTCCCTTGGTTTCTGGCATTTTAAATACTACCCACAATAGCTGTAATATCATACAAATCATATAAAAGGTGAATACATGCCCACCCGAAAATTCTGCAAAAACCGGAAATGTCCATGAAATTACTGCAGCCATAAACCAATGCGTAAAACTGCCAAGTGACTGCCCCCTTGCTCTAACCTTATTGGGAAATATTTCGCTAATAAACACCCAGATAACTGCACCTTGTCCAAAACCATGAGCAGCTATGAAGATCATGATGCTAATTAAAACCACCATGCTACCAATATAGGTAAAATCAGTACCATTGGAATAGAAAGTGACTGCAATAGCAGTAAGACTTAATATATAGCCAATGGATCCCCATATCATTAAATTTTTTCGACCGAAATGATCAATAATCACCAAGGCAATTAAAGTAAAAATAAGCATAACAAACCCAATCCCGAGTGAGCTGAGCATCGCTCCAGACTTTTCAAATCCTGCCATTTCAAACACTCGGGGTGCATAATATAATATGGCATTAATGCCTGATAATTGGTTAAACATCGCAATTGATACAGCCAATGATATTGGTATAAAATAACGTTTTTGAAAGAACCGCTCAGACTTAGCTGTATTTTCAGCAAGTAACGAATTCTGAATTTCTTTTACCTCCTTATTCACATCTCCAATGTCCGAACCAAGTTGTTCGATAATGATTTTTGCTTCCTTTACTAAACCACGACTGATCAACCAACGAGGACTTCTTGGATTGAGGAACATGAAAACAAAAAATAGCAAGGCAGGAACTGCCTCCACTCCAAACATCCATCTCCAAGTCATATCTCCTAAATTAAGTTCATTGATCCAATAGTTAGAGAGGTAAGCAAGCATTATACCCAAAACCACATTGAACTGGGTAAGTGCTACCAAACGCCCTCTCGAACTAGCAGGTGAAATTTCTGCATTGTACATAGGTGACACCACCGATGAACCTCCAACAGCGATTCCACCAATCAATCGCATAACTACAAAAAACCACCAATCAAAGGCAAAAGCACTTCCCAATGCAGATATCATATATAAAGCTCCTATCAGAAATAGCATTGACCGTCTACCATACCGATCTGCAGGCCTTCCAAAAGCAATGGAGCCAATAATTGTTCCGATCAAAGCACTGGCAACAGTGAAGCCATGCCAGAAATTTAAACTTCCAAAATGGTTAGCCAACGATTTGTATACGGGTAAATAAATATCACTCAAAGTAGCCTCTGCACCCGAAATTACTGCAGTATCAAAGCCGAACAACAGTCCGCCGAGTGATGCGATAAGTGCGCTTCTAAATAGGGATCCTTTTATTTTATTGAACATATCAGTCTTCGTTTAGTACCTCAGGACAGTGAATATATTGACTTGTGATAAAAAGCTCTCGCATGTGTTGAACATTGGTCAATTGAAAAAAAATAAAATAAACAGAATCAAATTTATTCTCATATTCCTAATCAAATGATATTAACTTTTGCAGTAAGAGGTACATTCTGAGAGGAAGACCCAACGATAATTTCAAATGTACCAGGCTCCAATTTCCACCTACTCGTGTTTTCATCCCAGAATGAAAAATCTCTTTGGGTCAACTTAAAAATCAATTCTTTTGTTGCTTTCGGAGCAAATTCTACCTTTCGAAAACCTTTTAACTCTTTAAAAGGACGTGCAATACTAGCTTCAACATCACGCACATATAGCTGCACTATTTCTTTACCAGCGATATCGCTTGTATTTGTAACGCTTACCTTCACCAAGACATCTTCACCAGATTGATATTCTTGCTTAAACACTCGGAGATTTTCGTAGCTAAAATCGGAAAATGACAATCCAAAACCAAAAGGATACAATGGCTTGATATTTTTTAATTCATACCATCGATATCCAACAAAAATATCCTCATCATAAAAAATATCATGAATGGGGTGATCTAGATCAAAATCAAATTCGAAATCATCATATAACTCCTCACCATCAGGAAGATATGGAAATCCAGGAGAGTCTTCAAAATGCCTTTCTATTGTGATTGGTAGCTTTCCTGATGGATTAGTAGCGCCACTTATTATTTCTGCAATGGCTTGATTACCTATTTGTCCTGGGTACCAGCCGTACAAAATAGCTTCTACCTCATCATTCCATAACGACATATTTCTACCACCACCCGTATAAATTATCACCCCAACATTATCATTGAGTCGGGTAAGTCTATTGATCTCATTATTATCGCGTGATTTTAGATCAAAAGATACATCTGAGCCCTCACTATCATAAGTAGCTACTGTATATAATACTAAGGATGCATTTTTTATCTTTTCATCCGAGGGATTCTGGGAATACCTGACAGCCTCTCCCAACTCCGCCTTTAAAGCAGTTAATAAATTAATTTGATTATATCCAATAACATACGCAGACCCTCCACCTACGGCAAGTGAATCAACATAATCCCCGATAACCTGAATATATTGACCTTTCTGTGGTTTGAAAGGAAAAAGACTCTCATTTTTGAGAAGAACTACGCCCTCTCTTGCAGTCTCAAGTGCAATTTGTTCATGCTGCCTATAATTATCAAGGTAGCTCAGCTCTTTGTCAGAGGGTTTAGGCATTTGCATTGCAAAAATTGTGGTCAAAATATTAGAGACCATTGGATCAATATCCGATTGGCTTACCCTACCCAGCTCAACCAGTTGTTCTGCTTCTTGACGCAGGTATTTCTCTGGATCATCCACACCATAAACTCCATCCTCAGACTCTCCTGGCATATCTAAATCCAAACCTGAGGTTAATGCCTCCTCTGCATTCCAGATAGATAACCAATCACTCATCACCAGCCACTTAAATCCTAAATCGCCTCGGAGTAATTTGTTAACCACATATTTACTTTGAGGGGCATATTTTCCGTTAACTTGATTGAAAGCAGTCATGACAGCCATTGCACCCGACTCAATACCTGCTTCAAATCCTGGCATGTAGATTTCTCTTAATGCACGTTCTCCTACCACCGAATTAGAGGTTCTGCGACGAAAATCACTATTGTTAGCCACAAAATGTTTCAATGTTGCCACGGTACCTGTCTGCTGTAATCCGATCACGTAATTTTCAACCATTCTGGATACTAAAAATGGATCTTCGCCAAAGTATTCAAAGTTTCTTCCATACTGAGAAATTCTATAAATATTCAATCCGGGACCGAGTAAAACTGTTATACCACCCGCACGAGCCTCCTCACCGATACTTTTAGCATAACGATGCGCCAATTCTCGATTCCAAGTACTGGCAAGCATAATAGGTGCTGGAAACGCAACTGACCTGTCCAAGTGATCTGTATAATCTATGAGACTAATTCCTTGTGTGGCATCAGAAAATCTTATAGGCGGGATACCATATTTTTCATATCCTTTCGTGAAAAAAATGTCCCTTCCTCCAATCATCTCAATTTTTTCTTCTAGAGACATTAAAGATACTATGCTATCAGCTTTGTCTCTAGCCTCACGATAAGACACTGGTGGTGCAAATGGGCTTAAGTCTTCCTCTTTATCGGCTACCCATTGCTCCTGTTCGGAACATGCGATTGGTCCTAATAATAGAAGTATGATCAATATGCTTTTTAACGACTTGCATTTGTTATTTATAAAGACATTGTAATCCATAAACTTTATAGTTTTATTAAATTTTTTTACTCTCTAATAACATGTTTGCTTTCAGTACATTATTGCCAAGCTATTGTTTGAGACAAATGAATATCTGCAGAAGAACTCCCTATTTGTATTTCGAATTGTCCAGGCTGCAAATACCAGTTTTCTAAGTCAGGATTCCAGTATTTAAAATCGTTTGCGTTCAATTCAAATGTAATTTTTTTAATTTCATCAACTTTAATAAAATATTTATTAAATTTTTTTAATCGTTTAAACGGTTGAACATGACTTGACTCAATATCCCTAATGTAAAGTTGTGTTACCTCATGGCCACCTATATCCCCTACATTGGTAAGGTCAAAGCTTACCTTGATAATCTCATTATTTGAGGGACTCAGGTTTGATATTTGTAGGTTAGAATAATCAAAAGATGTATAGCTCAGGCCAAATCCAAATGGATATAATACTTGTCCTTCATAAAACCAATAAGCTCGGCCTTTGGAAATATCATAATCACCTAAGGGGGGTAGGTCCTCTACCGATTTATAAAAAGTGACTGGAAGTTTACCTCCTGGATTTATTTTGCCAAAAAGTACTTCTGCTAGAGCCAATCCCCCGGACTGTCCGGGGTACCAAGCCTCAATAATGGCTGGTATATTATTATTGACCCAATTAATAGCGAGTGGCATGGCATTAATTAGGACTACAATTGTTTTTGAATTGGCTTCATATACTTTTTGAATCAATTCTAGCTGCCTCCCCGGCAAATCTAAATCCACTCTATCTCCCCCTTCGTTAGCAATGGATAAATTAGTACCCACCACAACAATAGCAACATCTGAATTTCCTGCAATCTGGGCTGCCTCGGCTATCGAAACATCCTCATTTTCTATCCAATCCTCATCCTCTAATTCTTCGTCAGCAATTTTATTGGATGTGATATTACATCCTTTATGATAAATTACCTGTGTTTGATCCCCAAGTACTTTTGAAAGCCCGTTCAACGGACTAATTGTAATGGAGGGATCACCTGCGTATCCACCCAACTCTACCACATCCGCATTGGGTCCTATGACGGCCAACCGGTTTATTGAGGTTGACAGGGGAAGTATACTATTTTCATTTTTGAGAAGTACCATAGACTGACGCGCAACCTCCAGAGCAAGTTTCTGATGAGCTGGAGATTCAAGCATATCTAAAGAAATCGTATCAAATGGTACACTACCAGGCTGCTCAAATTCGCCAAGTTTAATTCTTACTTTAAATAACCTTTTAATCGCTTTGTCTATGTGACTCTCTTGGATATAGCCCTCATCAAATCCTTTTCTTAGGTAGCTATCATACATAAACTCTTCGGTCTCGCAAGTTTCACATTCCAAATCTGTTCCAGCTATTACCGCCATTGCCACAGCCTTTGGCTTATTCTTCTCATACTTATGAACATTAGGTATATCACTGATAGCTCCGCAATCCGAAACTACATATCCCGCAAACCCCCATTCCTGACGGAGTACAGAATCTAGCAACCACTTATTTACACTTGCCGGTACTCCATTAACTGCATTGTATGCGCTCATTACAGATTGCACCTTTCCTTCTGTTACTGCCGCCTTAAATGCAGGTAAATAGTATTCTCTTAAAAACCGTTCATCTACATCGGACGATCCTGAGTGTCTGTTAAACTCACTGTTATTTGCGACAAAATGCTTCACAGTAGCAACAGCCTGCAGATAATTATCATCATTCCCTTGGAGGCCTCTAACGTAAGCGACAGCCATTTTAGATAATAAATATGGATCTTCGGAGTAGGACTCCTCATTTCTACCCCATCTCGGATCTCTTAGTATGTTAATATTGGGAGACCAATAAGTTAGCTTTTTCCCATATTCATTATGATGTATTCTAGCTTCAATGCCTATGACCTGAGCCATCTGCTCGATTAGCTCAGGGTTCCAAGTGGCTCCCAACCCAATACACTGGGGAAATGACGTAGCTCTTCCAGCACGGGCCACACCATGTAAAGCCTCATTCCAATAGCCGCCATCCATGTAATGAGCTTCACCTAATGGTCCGATGTGCTTCCAATACTGGTTTTCCTCATAATCTTTTTGCGAAGT
>CEOF01044580.1_pt1 | contig 12164 bp, 6 predicted proteins | sample 361311 | NCBI WGS metagenome assembly CEOF01 (sample SAMEA2619667, study PRJEB7988) | marine metagenome | biome: marine biome (ENVO:00000447); feature: surface water layer (ENVO:00002042); material: "saline water (ENVO:00002010), including plankton (ENVO:xxxxxxxx)" | depth 5 m
AGGAAATTGAACCAGATACATTGATTTTGGTCAAAACAGGTCAAACCATTCCCCTTGACGGGACCGTCGTGAATGGTTCAGCGCTTGTTGACATGTCGATGATGACGGGTGAAACGTACCCAGTACGAGCGAGAATTGGAGACGAGGTTATCGGAGGAACAATCCTTGTCGATGCCCCTTTGACAATTTCAACCACACAACCGTATCACCAAACCGTCCTTTCAAACGTTATACAACTGGTCGATGAGGCCCAGATGGGGAAAGCGCCGATTCAGCGTTATGTTGATCGAATCGCTGCCGTCTTTGTGCCGATTGTGATTGTTTGCGCACTCACCGCAGTGGCCTATTGGAGTCTCTTTTCGAGCGGGTTTGACTCTCGTTCCGGTGGCGATATTGCAGTACTTGCATTGGTATCGACTTTGGTCATTGCTTGCCCCTGCGCCCTTGGTTTAGCAACCCCGACAGCGCTCATGGTTGGCACAGGTATTGGTGCTCGCTATGGGTTGCTGATCAAGGGCATCGAAGCATTAGAGCAATCCCATGCAACGACCACACTCGTTGTCGACAAGACGGGGACACTTACAACTGGAAAGCCAAAGGTATCCCACATTGAATTCATCAATGGAGAGGTGCGTGAAATTCTCAGTCTTGCTGCTTCGCTTGAGCATGGCAGCACACATCCGCTCGCCGATGCTATCACAACAGCGTGGTCGAACGTAACCAACAAGCGACCCGAAGTAACCGATGTTGAAAACGTTGGAGGCATGGGGATTATGGGTACGCTTGATGGTGAAAACGTCGCCATCGGAAACGAGCCTTTGATGGAAAAATTCGATGTCGATCTTTCGGAATACCAAGTCAAAATTCAGAAAGCTGCAGCAAAAGGAGTTACCATTTCTTTTGTCTCCAAAGGTCAAAGTTTGCTCGGGTGGATTGAGGTAAGCGACCGATTGCGTTCGACCACAAAGGGTGCAATTCAACATGCAAAGCGAAACAAGTTGGAAGTTATCATGCTCACAGGTGACCGGATTGAAGCTGCGGAAAGCATAGCGAAAGAATGCGGAATTGATTCGGTTGTGGCAAATGTTCGGCCCGACGAGAAAGCGGCTTTCATAACATCCCTGAAGGAGGAAGGAAAGCATGTTGCAATGGTCGGTGATGGAATCAACGATGCCGCAGCCTTGGCATTGGCTGATGTTGGTATTGCGATGGGCGCTGGGAGCGATATTGCTCTTGAATCCGCAGACATTGTTCTTCTGCGAGACGATTTGATGGATGCGATGAGCGCGCTCGAACTTGGTCGCATGACGGTCAAGAAAATCAGAACCAATCTCGGATGGGCTTTCGTCTACAACATCATCGGCATTCCACTGGCGATGGGTTTGCTCCTGCCTTGGACGGGTTGGCTTCTACCACCAGCGTTTGCCGCTGCGGCGATGTCACTTTCCTCGGTTAGTGTTGTGATGAACTCGCTGACATTGCGATGGTGGAGCCCGAGCCAGATTGAAGGTTAAAGTAGGTCCATTTCTTGGGGATTACATGCCTCAGGTTAAACATACACTCAAAATAACCGGGATGACATGTGATTGTTGTTCCGGCCGTGTCCAAAGAGTCCTTGAGTCGACAGATGGTGTTATTCAAGCAGATATCTCTTGGCAAAATCATTCAGCGACTGTGGTGTCAACATCCGATCTATCCACTGAGCAAATCATGGCCATCGTCGCTTCGACTGGGTTTGATGTTTCAGCCTAATCTTCAAAACCAAGGTTGACAGCCCTTTGTTTGCGCGGGGGTCGCCCAGCTTGGTCAACGGCGGTGGGTTTAGGTCCCATTCCTTATTGGTTCGCAGGTTCGAATCCTGCCCCCCGCACCACGCTTTTTGTAAAATTGCAAAGCCAAACATTTGATGTTTCTTGTCTTAATCTAGACATTGCTTTGTCCACTGAAATCTATACCTGTTGAACTCGGGATATCTCTGGATTTTTATTTTTGTTACTTTTTACCTGTTTAAATACAAAAGTGATTTTTTTGACCTTTGAAATATTAAACAACAATCCCTTACAACTCGATGTTGCTGATTTATTGTGGCCATCTGAAAAAACTGACTACCTGGTAGTTGAAATTGGCATTCGTCTTCACGAGGTGTCCCGTTTTTGGCTTGATTTATGACTGCGTAGATCGCGGGTTTCAACAACTTTTCCCGCTTGCGAAATTCGAATTTGAGACCAATTTTGCAGTAAAATTTTACAAGTTCAACCAATCTATATTTCACCTTCATCTAGATGAAATTCCTTTAAATCCTAGAAATATATGATCGAGGTAATGAGGAAATTTGTCATAGTAACAGCAGCCTTCATGATGTTAATCTCAACAACCCTAACCTTCTCCGTTGCCGCAGAAGAGCCAAACGAAATTGATCCCGAGGTATGGATTGATGGTTGGAAACTTCGCTCCTCTGAGGACCTGCAGCTCTATTCCACCCACATTAAGAGGTTCTGGGATGGAAGTTATGGGTATGATGAGTCAGGAAACTTCTACGTCGCTTTTGTGGATGACAATGTGCAAATCCAGCCGGCTAATCCAGGGGATGCATCCCATACCTCAGACCAACGCGGTATCTACATTTTGAAATACGATCCCTCGGGTGAGCTACTGTGGAGCAAAAACGTAACCACGACACGCAATGACTGCAACAATGTAAACCACAATTCCTGCCGATTGATGGGTTTGCATGTATTGTACGAAGATACATTTTTCCTTACTTGGCAAACTTATCACAGCAGCACGTTTGAGTTTGGTGACGGAGTTGATGTGGAGGTTAATGGACACCGATTGGCCGTCGCATACCACGACCAAACTGGGTGGCAATACGCAGACTCTGTTCAAACACGTGGCTGGACAGTTGATTATGTCATCAAGCAAGAGGTCGATTCTGATAACAACTTGATCATTGTTTTCAAGGAAGATAACAATGGCGGCCTTCAAGAATACACTGTGAGGGCTTTTGATGAGAATGGTGGTAAGTGGGCGCGAAATCTTGAGGTGTCCCACGAGTGGCCTACCTACGATTACAACCCACTTCTTGTTGATGTTGAAGGAACGCAAACCCATTTCTTTGCCTTTACCAAAGGAAGTGTTCGGTACGACTCGCAAACCATATCCTGTCCATCTGATTCCATCGACGGTCACTGTCACATATGGTTCAGCATTGATTCAAACGGGATTAAACAGCAGCATGTTGCGGTGAATTATACTTCTATGAAATTCACGGAATCTCTGGTAAGCTCAGGAAGTATGTACCTGCTAGGCACGACGTATGGTGAATTGGATGATTTGTACACTCAGAGTAATTTCTCTGGTAACTTGATCGAACACAACGCTCGAACAGCCTTCCTAGCGAAACTGTCCAACCAAGGAACCTGGGAAATCGCTGAGCCGATCACCTCGAGTAGCGGGAATGATATTCCAAATTATTTTAATCAGCGCGACGAGGGTTTTGCAGGTTTGTTTTCCCAAGAAAACGGGGATATTACCTTCCATTTCCAATCGTTTGATGGAGGATATTATGACGGACAGTACTTTTCAATGCCTGGACAATTTATGGTCTCAACTTATCAGACATTCGCAACCATAAACGCCCAAGGGACGTACAAATCTCACACCAGTATTGGATACGGGAATACGGATTCAAACAACAACGATTACGCCGCAAAGCCCGTTGTTGGTCCCAACGGATACCTTTCGGTCTACTTACAGGGCCGAGGCGGTGAGGAGGACGTTATCCTTCCTGATGGGACATCACACTACGGTGGGTTGGCCTTTGTCGATTATGAGAACGGTGGTGTACTGGATTTCAAGCCGATTGAATCTTGGGGGAATCATAACATGTACCCTCTTGCAATTAGCCCAAACGGAGATTTGCTTGTTTGGGAGGACGTTCGTATCAACAATGCCTGGTACGAATCCTTCACCAACTTTGCCGTCGATCGAGACGGCGATGGGATAGGTGCAGGAGACAATTGCCCCGTCACCTACAATCTCGATCAAGCCGATTATGACGGCGATGGAGAAGGGGACGCTTGCGACGACGATGACGATGGTGATGGAGTAAGCGATGATGCAGATAAATGCCCAACAAGTGATTTGGACTGGGACAGCAACCCTGATACAAATCATGACATGGACGGTTGTGAAGATAATACTGAAGATTTCGATGATGACGCAGACGGAATCATAGACGAACTTGACGAGTGCCCACGTGGAGTCCTGGGGTCAGGGTCTGACCCAGACGAAGACGGATGCAAGGACATTGAGGATCTTGACGATGACAATGACGGGGTCGGTGATGGTTCTGATTCATGCAGTCCAGGAGCAATTTCGTGGCCATCCGGTACAATCACCGATCACGATGGTGATGGTTGCCGAGACACTGACGAGGATTTCGACGATGATAACGACGGTGTGTACGACGAATTGGATGCGTGTCCAAGGGGGATGACCGGTTGGACTTCCAATTCCAAGACCGACGAAGATGCAGATGGTTGTCACGATGCGACCGAAGATTTGGACTGTTGTGCGGCCGGCGATGAAAACACAACCGCTGAATCAGGAGGTGTTGAATTCTATTATCTGTGCCCTGTAACACTCGACGTGGTTGAAGATATTGACGCTTGTCCAGAATCAAAGCAAATCGCCAACGAAACCAACGTTACCAATATTATCATAGATCCCGGCTCAAACATCTCAGAAGAATACCAAATCTGTCCCGACGGGAACTACATCGTGCTCAACGGGTTTGATTGTCCTAGCGAAAATTCTACGGGAAGTCAAGACCAGATGAGCATGGTTGTCGAAGAGTCGATTGCTTCTTGGGTACTGTACGTTGCCATGGCCTCAGTAGGCGTGTCGTTCTGCTCCATGCTCATTGTCATCTTCAGAAGCGGCAAGGGTAAGGACGACGGTGAAGGAAAATGGAACGCTGAATCCGTTGATCAAATGTTCAATGCAATTTCTCCAAACAAATCCATTGAAGAGTGGTTAACAGGAAAGCAATCCCCTCCAGTCGGTATGAGTGGTTCAGTTGATGACGGTTATGAATGGATTGAGTGGCCTCCAAAATCAGACGACTTTTGGTATCGTGATGCTGACTCCAGCGACGAGTGGATAAGATATGAGAACAACTCAAAGGAATAAATCCTAACCGTCACAATTGAGAACTTCATCAGATTACCACGGTTATGACGTCCCAATATTCCACACATTGGTCGCTTGAACCAACGCGATTGTTTCTCAATCATGGTTCATTTGGAGCTTGTCCAGATTTTGTGATTGCTGAACAGCGAAAATGGCAAGACTTGATGGAAAAGGAACCGGTTCGATTCTTTGAAGAATTGATGCCTGGCCTTCTTCAAAAATCAAGACACGCATTGGGAGAATTCCTTCATTGCTCTCCTGAAGACTTGGCCTTTGTATCAAATGCCACCTCTGGAGTCAATACAGTCTTACGATCCTTACACTTCAAAGAAGGCGATGAAATTCTTGTTCCAAATCATGCGTATCAAGCATGCCGAAACAGTATTGATTTTGTCGCTCAACGGTGGGGAGCCAAGGTCGTTGAAGTCGCCATTCCGTTCCCGATAGAAGGTCCACATACGGTGATTGATTTGATGAAATCTGCATACACATCGAAAACAAAGCTGGTTATGATCGATACTGTCACAAGCCCGACTGGGCTTCTGATGCCCTTCGAAGAATTGACTGCGTATTTTGAAAGCAGAGGAGTTGAAGTTCTCCTGGATGCTGCGCATGGTATTGGAATGATACCACTCAATCTAGGCACTCTTGGAGCATCGTATGTAACAAGCAATTGTCACAAGTGGCTCTGCGCTCCAAAAGGGACCGCATTTCTTTACGTAAGAAAAGACAAACAAAAGAAGATTCAACCGCTCACAATCAGCCACGGCCATACATTCCCTCTTGGTGAAACGACTCGATTCCGGCATGAATTTGACTGGACGGGGACACAAGATATCTCGGGTTGGTGCGCCCTACCTGCGGTGATTGAAGGAATGGCTGATTTGGTTGATGGTGGTTGGGAGGGTATCATGCAACACAATCACGAACTTGCGATTCAAGGCCGGAACATACTGTGTGAACAACTGAATATTCAGCCACCTTGTCCTGATGAAATGATTGCATGCATTTCAACCATCAAAGTGACGGAAACTTTGCTTCCCAACGTCGTGATGCATAAACCGGATCCATTGCATGAGCTTCTTTCAGAAAAATACAACATTCAGGTTCCGGTTTGGTCATGGCCATCTCCTGCGGGCCGTTATCTTCGAATCTCAGCACAGTTGTACAATTCCATTGAACAGTATGAACAACTTGCTGACGCCCTTGTGAATGAGTTGAAGTAGGGGTCGATAATGGTCGATGTATGACCAAGTCATTTAGCGACCGAGTATCCGAAGCAAAAGCCAATCATGGAACAATCACTCCTGCCGAACTAAAAGAAAAACTCGACTCCGACGCTGAAGTCACCGTGGTCGATGTTCGGGATGCAAACGCATTGGGCGGGGGCATCATCCCAGGAGCAAAGAACGTTTCACTTGGAACAATGTTCTACAAGGCAGACCCACAAAGCGCCTTCCATGACAAGGAAACATTCCAATCGACAGACCAGCCAATCGTGTGCACATGCGGTGGCGGTGGGCAGGCAGCTGTTGCTGCAAGTGTCCTTGCTGAGTACGGCTACACCAATGTCACCATCGTTGAAGGTGGTACCAAAGGATGGTCTGCAGAAGGCCTGCCGACAGAACAACCTGAGTGAAATCGTTTCTTTCATCCAATCTATTGTCTGAAGCATTCACTGCTTGAGGATTATACTTTCCTATGACTGTTAACATGCACGGGAATCGTTCGAGTTATCGAAAGAGCCTAATAATTGATTCCTTCAAGCAAATCCTGACTTCACAACATAGTATGGATGGAAGTATTATAACTCACCTGATTCATTTTTCGGTCATGGAAAAAAAAGATATTCCGACGCCTAAAAATATGCTAATTACCCTAGGTTCGAGCGGTGATTCCCAATGAGCGAGAAAAGTCTAACCCCTTATCTTCTCACCTTTGGACCTGTACTGCTTGTTGGTGCATTTTTGATGTGGCCTGCCTCTGATGCTGTAGGATCTCGCGGGACACAGTCGCTCGTGGATGGTGCTGACACATTGATGCCATTACTCATTGCAGCATTTTTGGGTACAACGATGATTCTCGGCGGATTGTATCTGCTCATCAGTGAAATGATGGAAAACACTGGCGGAATCCAGAAGCAACTGCTTGGTATTGCGAGCATGTTGGTCATCGTCAGCATGGTTTCCTTTACCTTCGGCTTGGGAAGCAACGTTTTCATCGTCAATGAATACGACAGAGTTCTTGATGCTGATAATGAAGTAACCGACGATGGTCCTGCATATGTTGACGAAGCTGATCGAACAGATACACTCGAGAATGGGTTCGACACTGGCGCAACAGTGTGGCAAATGTCTCCAGTTACTTGGGGATTAAGCCTCATACTCATTGGTTTGGTGTCCTACATGATGAGAAAACCCGAAGAAGCTATGGATTTCGTTTTGCCTGCGCTTATGCCAGTAGGAACGATGTTCTTGAGCGTTCCAATTATCAACAATCCTGCCCTCTTTCAAACTCTGTTCCCATTAACATTGCTGGCTCACATCATTGTCGGCGGCTTAATGCTCGCAGGAATGATTGAGGTCCCAGGATCGAGTCAAGACGTTGAGACGACTGCTGACGCTTGATTGCAAATTTGGCAGTGCCCTTTGAAAAGGCGAATTGCTAAATGGAAGCGCATTGACCATCCACCAATGCGTCCCGTCTTCCTCGCCACTACCATTGTTCTCGCAATGTTTAGTGGATGCTTTGGCGAGGAAGTTGAACCTACCCCAGTCTCCAAATTCAATGTTGAGACTCCAGATAGTGTGCTCCGTGGGCAATACTTCAGCATCAATGTAACATCATCTGTCGACTGGACAATGAATCGTAGTCCAGGACTTTTCTTCATGGATGAATATAACGTTCTTCGAGACGACGTTGAGATGACGTTTGGTGCGGATCAAACGAGTCTCACATTCTTGGTTCTCGATAGCGAGCGAGATAATGTGGTCTTGACCGTCACAGCTGGTGAGGACGTTTGGAACGCAACGCTTCCACTTGTTGACAATGATGAATTCATGCTTGTTGACGGACGTCGAGCGTACGAAACTATTGACATGCTCACGTCAGAATACAACAACCGTTGGTGTGCAAGTGCCTCAATCCACGAAGGAGGGGCTGGGTACGAACTTGCAGCCGAGGCTATGGAAGACAAAATGTGGGACATGGGCTTTGACCATGTTGAAATCACTCGGTACGATGATGACCCGGACCAACTCAACATTGTCGGTTACAACTGGGGCAGGGTTACGCCTGACGAATACATCGTCATCGGTGGCCATTTTGATATCGCATATGCATTCACTCCTCCAAGCGGCGGAACCAATGAAGGTGCAAACGATGACACCTCTGGTTCTACAGTTTCTCTGGAAATGGCACAAGCGCTTGCAAAGATGGAATTCGATCACACCGTCGTCGCAGCCCTTTGGGCATGTGAAGAAGAAGGGCTTCTCGGGTCGTTGGCATACGTCGCAAATCTGCCTGAGAATGTCTCAGTCCGAGCCTACATGAATTTCGATATGGTTTCACTCAACTATCCAATTACACCCGTCACAGAGCCGATTCTTGACCCACTAACAGGCGAATTGTTCTCTGCAACAAAGTACGATTGGACGATCAGTATCGCTGGAGCAAGCGATGAAAACATGAATCGAATGTACGATTGGGTTGGACAAACCATCGACGAAGACTTAGCGTATCAACCAACGGAGGGTAATCCAATCACATGGCAGATCGCTGAATCGTGTGCTTCCGATCACTGTTCATTTTTCTCTGCAGGATATCCTACCTTCAATTTCTTCAGCCCAGGCGGCGATATTTCGTTTTGGCAAGAGTGGCACTCACCATCGGACACATTTGAATTTATGACGGCCAAAGCAGGTGGCCCCGAAGGTATGGCATCTGGTTTCAACAGTTTAACGTGGACTGCTCTTGATTTGTTCGTCCGAGTTGATAATGCTGAGAACTTCCACGGCAATTGGATGGAATAAGATACATTCATTGATGAAGGATAACCCAGCCCTGTGGATATGGACACTCGTTTTGCGAGATTTTCAAAGGGCATGGTTGCTCATCGAAATCGAGTCCACATCGCCGTCTTCGTTCTGACATTGTTCATGATTCCGGGTGTTTTGACTGCGCTACAGCCGATTGACATGGAATCCTATGAAATGGAATCCCCAGAGTTGACCGCTCAGAGCCTCATCGATACCGAATTTCCAACGAGTGAAATCATCCTAGGATTTGTTGTCTCTGTTCGAGATCCCTCCCACGTTGAAAACATGAGCACTTGGGAACGTGCATCAACAATTGATGGAGGGACTCCGGACTATTCCAACATACCTCCTGTGGAGCAAATTATCGAAGCCGGAGAGCCGTGGGTAGGAATCTCCGAACCTGATGGAGGCATTCTCAACTTAACAATCCTCAAGGAAATCGACCAGAAGGCAAAGTTGGTTGAAGACCACCCGCTCGGACAATCGCTTAAGCCCCTCGTTAACGAGGTAACCGGTCACCAAACGACCGGGGTCATGTCCTTGGCAGATATCTTTCGAGGTTTCATGAACAATACCTCAATTTTGACCCAACCAGGGCTCTCTTCGCTGGGCGTTCCTACCCCAGCACCAACAAATTGGACCGATTGCTTTCCGATTGAATGTCTAAGTTTTGATGACGAAAACATTACGCAAGCCCACATTGACATGGCTGCAGCAAGAATGGCTGAAGGGAGCAACAACGATTTTCTTCGATGGATTTCACTGGATCGTGGTTTTGTCTCCGACATAACTTCGATACAACAAGGACCGATTGGGGGGTCGCTTGATTCCGAAGGAAATTGGCAAAATGAAATGACTGGATACGGCCGTTGGAGCGGTTCAGCATCGTGGTTGTTGGTTCAACTTGACCGCGCATCCTTAGAGGTGGGTGGTTGGGAAATCGCCTGGAAAGATGCCAAACAAGAGAAATCAATACGCAACACGGACGATGGTTTGGTCGTAGGTGGTTACCGATTGGACAACAGCGAACTTGTTCTCCATCCACCGCAGTATACCGAGGAATATTGTCTTGAATTAAAGGAGGAAGAAGAGGTTGGGTGCTCTGTTGAATGGACATACATGGATCTCGAAGGTCATCTCCGTTCCCATGACCGCACCTCTCTCACACTGCTTGTTGGACAGGGCGTGAATGTCGAAGTAAACCGAGAATTGCAATCATCGACGGGGCTCATCGTATTGATGGGATTGATTATTCTTGGCCTGCTGTATGTGAGTCTGCGTCGGGTAAGCGATGTCGCCATCGTCGTAGTTGCCCTCGGCGGCGCTTTGCTGTGGATGCAAGGTTTCATCGGTCACGTATCGAATCTAACTGGATTCCTCGGTTTGAACATTATTGCTCGCTCACAATTCTCAAATCTCTTACCGATTCTTGTGCTTGCCCTTGGGATTGACGATTCTCTCCACGCTCTGCATCGTTACAAGGAGGAACGTAAACTCGGCAAAACTGCCTCTGAATCTGGAACTATTACATTAACTCGAGTAGGTCGGGCAATCTTACTCACATCAGTTACGACCATAGCAGCCTTTTCAGCCAACCTTTTCTCGGATATTGCTGCTTTGCGGAGTTTTGGAATTGAAGCTGCAATGGGCATCCTCTCCGCATTCCTGCTCACCGGTCTGTGGGTTCCATTGCTTCGAATGAGTTTTGATGAATGGCTAGAAAATCGCAAAGGTAAGGCCATCAAAGAACGACAAATTACACATCTTGTACCGGAACGATGGTTACGAAATTTGACCATTCAAAGTGGCCGATTCAAGAATTCGATTGTTATCGCCTTACTGGCATTGCTTGTCACTGTTCCAGCCAGCATTGCCATGTCCAATCTTGAAGGTGATTTTGCAGTCGAAGATTTTCTTGATGAATCCTCAGACTTTGCCCAGGGTGTAAACATCGTCAACGAGCGATTCTCTGATGAGGGAGAGCCTGCAATGTTGCTGATTGAAGGTGATGTTCTCGATCCGAGGGTGTACGCTGCTATCGATGAGTTGCGAGAACGCATGAACACGCCCGAGGAGGGAATACCAGAAAAGATCACAAAAACACCTGATGGGAACATCGATCTTCTCGCACTTGACGAGTTGGTCTTCGCTGCCCAGGGCTCCATGGTTCTCGACGATGCCCCGTTTCGAGCGCGTGGCTGGAATCCAGATGTGGAAGGAAACGGAGTAGGTTGCAACACGACACAATTCGGATTCATTGATACGGATGACAGGGATTGTCTTGCTTTTATGTTTGGATTCCTTTCACTTGATGGTGTACCGGGAATCGGTCCAATTCCTTCGATACCATCCAGCATCGTAAGCCTCTACATTATGCCAAAAGTCGAACTCAATACGTCGACACCTTGGCTCGACATCAATGGACAACCAGCAGAGTACGAACATATGTTGATCCGGTTTGGCATCACTGGACCAGAGGACTTCCCCAGTCTTGCGCCGGCAATGGACAAGTTGTGGCGAGATCTTGAGGTGTTCACGAATCTTTCAACCGGTACACAGGAAAGCTCTGGAACTGCGCCTACTGAGGAAAAACCTCTGACTTGGGTGATGACAACAGGTCGCCCTGTGACTCGTTTTGTTGCATCAACTGAGATGCAAGACGAAATGCAGTCGTCCCTTGTCCTTGGCTCGCTGTTCGTTTTCGTTTCGCTTGCTATTGGTTTCAGATCTATAAGACAAGCGCTGGTTACGCTTGTACCAATTCTTCTGGTCGTGGTTTGGCTCTACGGTTTGATGGAAGTTTCGGGTGCGAGCCTTAACATCGTCACCGTCACCATCGCCACGATTTCACTCGGAGTCGGTATTGATTATTGCATCCACGTTACAGAACGGTATCGAGAAAGTAGGGAAAAGGGTGATTCCCACAAACAAGCC
>CEOF01005435.1_pt1 | contig 12133 bp, 16 predicted proteins | sample 361311 | NCBI WGS metagenome assembly CEOF01 (sample SAMEA2619667, study PRJEB7988) | marine metagenome | biome: marine biome (ENVO:00000447); feature: surface water layer (ENVO:00002042); material: "saline water (ENVO:00002010), including plankton (ENVO:xxxxxxxx)" | depth 5 m
ATAAGTAGAAACTTAAAAAATCTTGCTAGAGAATTAAAAGTTCCAATTATTGCTTTATCGCAATTAAATCGTGCTGCAGAAGCAAGAGAAGACAAAAGACCTAGGTTAGGCGATCTACGTGAATCTGGGGCTATCGAACAAGACGCAGATATCGTAATGATGCTTTATAGGGACGACTATTACAATCCTGCATCAGAAACACCTGGAGTAGCAGAAGTTAATATTGTTAAACATCGATCAGGATCTACCGGGAAAGTAGACCTATACTTCAGTAAGGAATATACACAGTTCTCTAACTATTCTAGACAACAAGATTAGTGAATAAAACTTTTGGAGCTTATGCTGCAATAACAGTTTTAGCTATTTCATGGGGAACCATACCCATAATCATTAAAACCACTGATATAAGTCCACTAAGCCTTGTAGGAATAAGAACATTTATCGGTTCTATTTTTCTTTCACTATTTTTTATTAATAGAAACGTAAACTTTAAAGCTTTAATCAAGCCTGGATTAATTTTAGGACCTTTGTTAGCGATCCACTGGGCAACAATGTTCGAATCTATAGAGAGAAATAGTGTTGCCGTTGGAATAGGTTTAGTTTTTTCTTATCCTATTTTTGTTTTAATTATTGAAAGAATTCGAGGAAAAAAACTCACAATAATTCAGATCTTAATTATTTTAATTGGTTTTAGTGGCTTGATAATTTTGCTTGAAGTTAGATCTATCAATTCAATAAGTGGATTAATTTTTGGGATCTTAAGTTCAATAAGTTTATCTTTTTTGATAACTATTGGCGAATATTATACAGCTGAATTTGGTGGTTTAAATATTGCATTCGCACAATTGATCTCTGCGGGATTCGTAATGTTTTATTTTACTACTCAAGGCTTTGGATGGATGATAGAGAATATAGGCATAAGTCTTTTCCTTGGAATTTTTCTAACAGCTATAGGGCTAACAACATATTGGCATGTAGTTAAAATTATTAAACCTTTATCGGTAAGCACCATTACTTATTTAGAGCCAACTTCCGGCGTTATTTTAGGAATTTTTTTATTAGATGAAATAATTTCTCTAAGCCAGTTAGTAGGTTTTGTTCTTATTATCTTTGTTGGTATATCCCAGGTGATTTTTGACTCAAAGATTAAATCTGATTAATCATAAAAGTATGATTTTCTAAGAATTTAATTAGATTCCATTCTGAATTATTTTCCTTCAAGAAGTCTAAAAAAGTCTCACTTTTAAGAAACAATGGATAGGTAAGTTTTTTATAGTTTTCTCTATTCAGATGCTCAACAATTTTTCCATCTGAAATTTTCTTAATTGCACTGCCTAACTCATTTGCAGTTACAACGCAGTCAAAATTTTTAAGAGTTTCATTGTCAACTATTAAATCATCATTGTTTTTAAAGTTTACAAGTTTTAAGTATTGATTTTCAATTATTCCAAGCTCTTCTATATCTTTGGAAGAAAACAATTCTTTATCAATAATAATTTCTAATATTTCCATTAATACAAAGATACAATCTTTAACAACTAAGAAGTATTGCAATATAAAAATATTTCACTAACTTTACTCTATGGACACTTACAAAGGATTAGGAGTTTCTCCAGGTATTGGTCTTGGTAAATTTTACGTTATTAATAATGAAATTGATTTCTCAATCCCTAAAAAGCTCAGTTTCAAAGACAGCCAAAAAAAATTAGATAAGAGATATGAACAACTTATTAGTGAATTAGAAAAAGAAAACAGACAAGACGAATCAAAAGTTTTAGATGCATATCGTCTTCTTATTAATGATCCAGAGATAATTGAAATGGTCAATGACGACCAAAACCTCCCAGAGATTTTTCAAGTTTTTAAAGACACATCAGATCAAATGCTCAGTATTGAAGATGATTATTTTAAACAAAGAGCCGAAGACATAATTTCTATAGGTAAAGAAATGATTTTCACTATGCAGGATATAGTTATAGATAAAAATATAACTCAGGATGTAATTATTTTTGCCGATGATCTAACACCAAATGATACTTCATCCATAGATCTGACAAAAGTAAAAGGTTTTGTTGTCTCTAATGCTGGACCTACATCCCATGCAGTAATTGTTGCTAAAAATTTAGGAATACCCTGTGTGATAAATTTTGATATTACAAAAATCCCTGTGGACTTTAATAAATGTGTCGTATTAGATGGGGAAACTGGAGATATATTCCTTGATCCATCAGCTGACGTTCTAAAAAAAGTTCAAGAAGGAATAAATAAAGTAGATAAATTAAATGAGTTTTACAATCATGACTCAATTAAATACTTAGATATTGAACTAAGAGCGAATATAGGTAGCAGTGAAGAGATAAATGCTTTTAATGATGATCACATTAAATCAGTTGGCCTATTTAGATCTGAATTTGTCTATATTGATAGATCCTCAAAACCTACATTAAAAGAACAAATAGAAATAAATAATGAATTAAGTACAAAATTTTCTAACACTATTGTCTTCAGAACCCTAGATATAGGTGGTGACAAACAAGTTCCCTATTTGAATTTACCCAAAGAAGAAAATCCATTTCTTGGGGTAAGGGGAATAAGATATTCTCTAGACGAAGAAGATCTTTTCAGAGAACAAATAATTTCAATTCTTAGTTCAGACTTGATAGAAAAAGTTAAAATAATGTTTCCAATGGTTTCTATTCTTTATGATTTTTTAGATGCAAAGAAAATAGTTATAGATGAATCAAAAAAATTAAATGTTAACCCTCCTCCTTTAGGGATAATGGTTGAAACACCTTCTGTTGCATTAAATGCTGATCAATACATTAAACATGTTGATTTCTTTTCAATAGGAACTAATGACTTGATTCAATATACTTATGCAGCTGATCGGGGTCTTTCATCATTAAACAAATATCAAGATCCCCTTGACGTATCTGTTCTTAGATTAATTAGCAATGTAATTGATACTGGGCTAAAGAATGATATTGAAGTCTCTGTATGTGGAGACATGGCTTCGGATAAAGACGCATCAATTATCCTATACTTACTGGGACTTAGGGTGTTCAGCATTGCTCCATCTCAAGGACCAAATATAATCAATTCACTAATTCATGCAAAAAATAATTTATCACATATAAAGAAAGAAGAAATTCTTTCTTCTATAGATTCTCAAAGTTTAAGAAAAATCATATCATAAATATATATTGAAAGTTTTTGGAATACTACTTGCAGCTGGGTTGAGTGAGAGATTTGAGTCAGATAAACTATTTGCTACATACAAAGATAAAGAGCTTATTAGATATCCACTCGAAACTTTTTTAAACTGTGACGCTATTCACTCAATAGTTGTTGTTTGCAATAAAACCAATATTGAAAAAATTAGAAAAATTCTGAATTCATATTTAATTGATAAAAAATTTGAATTGATTTTAGGAGGCAAAACAAGACACGAAAGTGAGATTTTTGGTCTTAATACTTTAAAATTAATGAACATAGGCAGTAACGATTTAGTTGCAATTCATGATTGTGCAAGATCTTTTCTCCCAGAAGATTTACTGAAGGAACTTATTACAGAAGCAAAAACACATGGTTCTTGTTCTCCTTACATAGAGACAAGCCTTTATAGTAAATTATCACAGGAGCTTTTAACTGATAGTCTTGTAGAAATTCAAACTCCCCAAATATTTGAATATAAAATTTTACAAAAAGCCTATATTAATCAGGATGAAGAACAAATGATCTCTCACGACACAACGGAACAAGTTTCAAAAAAATTGAATATAGAATCAAATGTTATTTTAGGATCTGAACTTAATCTTAAAATAACATATAAAGAAGACTTGGAAACTATAAAATTAAAACTAAAAGAGTATGGTAATAAATGAGTTTGTTAAATAGGTATTCAAACGTTGTTAAAGAAAGAGGTAAGAAAACAAACGTTGCTTTAGTTGGAGCCGGACAAATGGGTCAGGGTATTGTTACTCAAATCAACAAAATGGAAGATACAGATCTTGTTTTAATAATTGATAAAAATCAAGACAAATTAGATATGGCTAGAAGCAAATATGATCAAGATAAAGACATTACAATTTCAACTCATCTTGATTCACTTGATGATCAGGATTTAGATATAGTGATAGAGGCAACAGGAACACCCTCCTCAGGGGCTGATATTGCATTTAAGGTTTTAAATCGAAACATTAATTTGATCCTATTGAATGTTGAGACAGAAGCAACGATAGGTCTAGCTTTAAATAAAGAGGCAGAGAAAAATAATACTATTGTTACCGTTGGAGATGGAGATGAACCAGTTGCAGCAGTTGAGTTATTCAATTTTGCAAAGGAAATTTCTCTTGATGTAATTGCAATTGGTAAAGGAAAAAATAATCCTTTTGATGTCTTTAAAACCCCTAAAGATCTTGAAAAAGAAGCTCTAGAAAAGAAAATGAATCCTTATATGTTAACAAGCTTTGTTGACGGTAGTAAAACGATGATTGAAATGGCAGCATTAGCAAATTATCTTGATTTCAACATTGATATTGACGGAATGCACGGACCTAACTCTACATATGATGAGCTAAATTCAATTTTTATTCCTAAATCCTCTGGAGGTATTCTTGAAAACACAAATATTGTTGATTTTGCCTTTGGAGTAGCGCCTGGAGTCTTTGCAATAGTTTATTCAGAAGATGATTATGTAAATTACGAAATGGAATATTTAAAAATGGGAAAAGGCCCATACTGGACTCTTTATAGACCATACCACTTAACTAGTTTGGAGATTCCAAGAACAATAATGAAATTAATGGTTGATAAAGAAACACAATTAAGTGCAAAAAAATGGAATGTTGAAGTGGTCGCACATTCAAAAAAAGATCTCAAAGCAGGTACAAATCTTGGTTCAATTGGTGGAGAAAATATTTACGGAAAAGCAATGAGAGTTGAAAATTCAAAAAATCTTGTACCACTAGGCTTATCCGAAAATAATATTTTGAATTCTGATGTTAAAAAAGGCGACCCAATCGAGACTAAGAGCATTGACATAATTGATAATCAACTTTATAAGTATTGGTTATCACAAAATAGTTGAATAAATATTGAATAAAATAACAAATTGTTATTATAAATTTGTAGCTACTATGAAAAAACCTAATCAAAGAATCGGTGCCAATGTTGTCAAAACTGATTTAGTAGAATTGTATAAATCATCCTCAAATAAATCAGTTACCTATGCATTGCATTTTGATACTGAGGATACAAATCAATTCTGTGATTTCACTGAAAAAATTCAAAACTTGATTTCGTCTTCAAATGTTGCACATGGTTCAGTAACTATATCAACTCCACATACAACAACTGCAATAATTATTAACGAATCTGAAACAGGGTATATCAACGACTTCAAGAGAAAACTTGAAGAACTCGTTCCAACAGATTCATATTTTGAGCATGATGATTGGGAATTAAGAACTGAAAACATGCAAGAAGACGAAAATGTAAATGGACGATCCCATGTTAGAGGTTCTATCATTGGGTCTACTTCAGTGTCTTTACCCGTAGTTGATTCCGAAATTATTTTAGGAAGATGGCAACGTCTCTTTTTCGTAGAATTAGACTGTGGACGTTCAAGAAGACTTTTTGTCCAAATACAAGATTTAGACTAACCTTTTACGTTCAAAAAGTAATCAGGCTCTTGCCCTATTTTCCATTTTATATTACATCCCATGCTTGGTAATTGTTCAGAGATTGGCTCATCATTATTTAATAACCCTTGAATAGCACTTCTTAGACTTTCACCATTAGTTGGCACGTCGTTGCCAGGCCTGGATCCGTCCAGTTGTCCTCTATATACAAGATTTTTATTTTCATCAAAGAGAAAAAAGTCTGGGGTACATTGAGCTGTAAAGCTCTTTGCTACAGATTGATCCTCATCAATTACATATGGAAAATTATATCCTAATCTATATGCATACTCTCGCATTTTATCAATGCTATCTTCAGCATATTTTTCTTGAGAGCTGTCATTTGAATTTATTCCAATGACACCGATTCCATCTTGTATTATTTCATTAGTTAAATTTACTATTTCATCATTTACATGCTTAACAAAAGGACAATGATTGCATATAAACATGATAAGAGACCCTTTTTTATCATCAAACATTTCATTGGTATACATATCCCCATCAATACCAAGTAAATTAAAGCTTGGCATTTTTGTTCCTAATGCCAACATTGTTGACTCTACGTCCATAAAAAAACCTCCTATTTTATTAAATTATAAGCAAAAAATAGGATTATATGACTGTCAGGCTATTACGAAGTTACAAGTAATAAATAAAAATTTTTTAAACATGTATGAAACGTGTTGATTTATTTTTTATAATTATCTTATGTGATATTACCAAATATTACGTGTTTGTTACAAAATGTGACAGATTGATCAATCTAAAGGGGGATTGGAAAAATATGAGAGAATCCATACAACGCTTTGGTGGTGCCGCTGCAGGAATGGTTATTCCTAATATTGGCGCTTTCATTGCTTGGGGTTTAATAACAGCTCTATTTATACCTACAGGATGGGCTCCAAATGAGAATCTATCTGAAATGGTAGGACCAATGATCGTTTATCTACTTCCAATATTAATTGGATATACCGGTGGAAAAATGGTTCATGGTCATAGAGGTGGTGTGATTGGTGCTGTAGTTACAACTGCAATTGCAGTTGGTGCATCTGACCCACAATTCTTTGGTGCTATGGTCTTTGGACCACTTAGTGCTTGGACAGCTAAGAAAGTTGATGCAGTTCTTCAACCCGCCTCACCGGAGGGTTTTGAAATGTTAATTGATAACTTTTCATTAGGTATCCTTGCAACAGTTCTTGCAATTGTTGCAAAACAAGTAATTGGACCAATAATGCAAGGTGTCCTAGATGTTCTTGGTGGTATTTCCGAGGGTATCGTTGATGCTGGGCTACTTCCATTGGTAGACTTACCAATCGAGGTTGCTAAAGTATTGTTCCTTAATAATGCAATCAACCATGGTTTGTTTGGTCCGTTAGGTGTCGCTGAAGCAGCCGAAACAGGACAATCAGTATGGTTTATGCTTGAATCAAGCCCAGGCCCAGGCCTTGGTATGTTGATAGCATATTGGGTTGCTGGATCAGGAATGTGGAAACAATCCGCTCCAGGAACAATAATAATTCATTTCTTTGGAGGTATTCATGAAGTGTATTTCCCATATATATTGGGACATCCAATTATGATACTTGCCATGTGGGCTGGTGGAATGTCACAAGCTCTTTGGTTCCAAATAACTGATGCTGGACTAGTAGCAGCGGCATCTCCAGGAAGTATTTTGGCTTATCTGCCATTAATACCTAGAGGTGGAGCAGTTGGTGTACTAGGAGGAATTGCAATAGGTGCAATAGTATCTGCAGTAGTAGGTGTTATAGTACTTAGAGCAAGACCAGTTAAAGAAACAGACGCTGGTGTAGAAGACACAATCACTGTGGACAATGTTCCTGGTGTCTAGTTTTCTTACTTATTAAGAATTAGATTTGGGGAGGTTTTACCTCCCCAAATTTTTAAGGAGTAACATGAGCAAAAGTTCGATAAGTGCGAGTGAAGTTAAAAAAATAATCCTTGCCTGTGAAGCAGGTATGGGATCAAGTGTAATGGTGAAAAATAGTTTAATAAAAAAAGCAAAAAAGGCTGGTTTAGATGTTTCGATTGACCATTCCCCAGTAAATTTGATACCACAAGATGCTGACGTTGTAGTAGCTCATGCAGGATTAGCGGGAAGAGCCAGAGAAGTTGCAGTAAATTCAGTAGTGATTTCATTCAATATGTTTATGAATGATCCAGCAATTTCAAAGCTAATTACAGATTTATCAGAAGGAAATGAAATTAAGAGTTCCTAAGTCGTGGATATATTAAAAAAATCATCTATATCTACATCAACAAATCTAAATAGTAAAGAGGAAGCAACTATTCTTGCAGGTAAATTACTAGTTGAAGGTGAGTATGTAACCAAAGAATATATTGATTCTATGTTAGAAAAACTTGAAAAAGAGGGATTTGCAACCTACATAGGAAATGGTGTCGCCATACCTCATGGTATGGAAAGTGGAAAACAATTTATCAAAAAAACTGGTATATCTTATATACAATGTCCACAAGGTGTTGAGTGGAATAGTGAAACTGCATATATAATTGTAGGAATAGCCGCAAAAAATGATGAACATTTAGAGGTTCTTGCAACTTTAGCCGAATTAATTGAAGATCCAGATGATGCAAAACAACTATGGAACATAGAAGATATTGAATTAATATACGAAAAATTTAAAATTTAGTCAGTATGAAAAAAGCAATACATTTTGGTGCTGGAAATATTGGTAGAGGATTTATAGGTCCAGTTTTACAAGAGAATAATTATGAAGTCATATTTGTTGACGTTGATGAGAAATTAATTAACAAAATTAATACTTCTAAAGAATATAAAGTTTTTAAACTAGGAAAAACAAAAGATAACTCAATAAATGTTCAGAATGTAAATGCGGTAAGTTTAAACAATTTTTCTGCCATAACTGATATTTTGAATGGAGTAAGTTTTATATCGTCATCAGTTGGACCAAAATTTGTTCAAGATGTTTTTGATGTAATTAATAAAGTACAATTCAAAAACGAAGTAACTTTTATTGCATTCGAAAATATGTATAGAGCTTCATCAATAGTTCAAAAAAATAGTGAAGCTTCAAATCCAAACTTAACTGTAATAGATGCCGTAGTTGATAAAATCATTCCACCCCAAAAGAAAGGTTCCTTAGACATAATTGTTGAAAATTATGGTTCAATTATTCTTGATGATTCTAAAACCAAACCATTAGAGATATCAGATATTGTTAAGTACGGAAATTATGAAGAAGAATTTATTAAAAAGCTATGGTTGTTAAATGGGCTTCATCTTCAGTTAGCATATTTTGGAATATCAAAAGGATATAAATATATACATGAAATTTACAAAAGTGATGAAGGCAAAGAATTTGCAATTAAAGCCTCTTCAGAATTGATGAATGCATTTTCTCTATTTACAAAAAAATATGATGACATTGAAGAATTTTCTTTAAAAATAAATGATAGATTTTCATCAGATAAAATAAATGATGAACTTGTAAGAATTGCACGAAATCCAAAAATAAAATTTTCAGAAAATGAAAGATTTGCAAAACCATTGGATGTTTTAATTCAAAATGATCAACCAGTTGAATCTTTTAAAAGAATTATTCATCTGCTTCAAAAAATTGATTATTCCTATATTGATGGATTCAATGACTTTCATTATAATTTTAAAAATGGACTTCCTAATTTTTTACAAAATTTCTGGGGGTTAGATGATGGAAATGCTAATAAATATTTAGAAAGGTTAACTTAAGTGTCTACAAGTAGTGAACTAATTGTTAATGCTGGTGTAGGTTTACATGCTCGTCCTGCTGCAGAATTTGTAAAGCTAGCCCAAGAATTTAACGGTAAAGTTACTCTCAAATATGAAGATAAAGAAGCCGATGGTAAAAGTATGATTGGAATATTAAAGCTTGCTATTAAACAGGGAACGAAATTTGAACTCACATTAGATGGTGAAAACGAGAATGAATTTATGAAAAAGTTCGAATTATTAGTAAGTAAAAATGACTGATAATTTTAAAGAGTTACTTTCGAAATCACAAAAAATTAGTTTTGATACAAATTGGGATGCAATGTATGAAGATCTTCCAGTTGTATTTGTATTAGATGTCAAAGATCTAGAAGCTGGACTAGATAAACTTGAAGAGGTAAAAGGTTACGGATATATAGCGACATGGCGTAAAAACCTATTTGCATTTAATACAAAACTAATATCCAAAAGATGTGGTTTAATTGATGAGAATGGTGGCCTGTTAAAAGCTCCAAGAGTTCCAAAAATATAAATTATCTAGCTAAATTCCACTTGAATATATTTTGAATAGTGTACATAGATAGAATAGTTACACCTAGTTTCATAAATTCTCTCAACCACCAAATATTTTGGGGAACATCCATAGCGTTACCTAATGCACCACCAATTAAACCACCAAGTAATCCTGAAAGAATTAATAATCTATAATCCCTTCTATTCACATTTTTCACAAACAATGATGCAATTAAACCATAAAGTAGCCATACAGATATAAAAGAGACTACACGCCAGACAATACCCATAAGTTAATTCTACTATATTTTTATTAACTTATTTTTTAGCTATTTTTTTAACTATGACTGATTCAATTCTTCTGTTGTCTATTTCTGTAACTGTTATCTCAAGTCCATCAATAGTTATTTTTTCTCCTTGAGACGGAAGTTGTTCAGAATGACTCAAAAACAAACCTCCAACAGTTGCAACATCTTTATCGTTTGGCTCTAATCCAAAAAACTCTTCAAAGTCATCAATGTCTGTCTTGCCTTCTATTGTCCATTGACCAGGACCAAGTCTTCTTATTCCTAAAAATCTCTGATCATGCTCGTCAGGAAGATCTCCTACGAACTCCGATAAAACATCTTTGATTGTTATAACACCTTCAATCCCACCATTTTCATCAATAACACAGGCAAAACTTGACTTATTTTCCCTCAATATATTTAACGCTGAAAGTACGGTTGTATATTCAGGTAAATAAATAACATCTTTAACTAAATTTTCAATTTCCACAGAATCAGAATTTGCTTTGAGATTGAACAAATCTTTTACATAAATAATTCCGAAAGTATCATCCAAAGACTCTGTTTTAGAGACAGGCATTCTAGATATTCTTTTATCGTTGACTAAGGTTTTAACATCCAAAATATTGATAGGAAGTGATAAAAACAACACATCAACTCTTGGAGTCATTATTTCTTTGATGGGTCTGTCTGAAAAATCTAAAAGAGAGTCTATAATTTCCCTTTCAGCCGGTAAAATTTGGCCCTCTATTTCACCAAGAGCAGTCAAAGCTTGTATGTCAGCTTCTGTAACCTCTGCATCGTCCTCATCTGAGTTTTTTACAAATTTCATAATTAACTTAGTAATCCCCTCAGTAAATGGGGCAAAGATTTTTGAAAGCCACTCGACTAAAAATGTTGTTCTTGATAGAAAAACAATGGGAAGCTTAGTGGCAAGTGTCTTAGGTGTAATATCACCAAAAATAAGCACGATAACAGTTGTAAAAATAGTTGCTATAGCGCTTCCAGCGCTTTCCCCAAACCTTCTTACAAAAATTAGAGTTGCTACTGAAGCCATTAATATATTTACAAAATTATTACCAACAAGAATCCCACCTATAGTTTTTTCTATATTTTCTTTAGCTCTTTTAATTCTGTTGTTTTTTTTTGTCTCATCCAGTTGGTGAACTTTTTGCTTCGGTATAGAAGTTATAGCTGTTTCAGATCCAGACAGCATGCCAGATAGAATTAAACAAAGAAAAAATACTATGTATAAAACGAAGTTAAAGTTAATACTCAATTTGTATATATGATTCTAGAGGATTTTATTCTAAATTAAAGAAATTATTTAATTTAGTTTTTGATAATGGTTTTACTGTAAAAAAATCAGCTCCTACTCTGTTTGCTTGAAATTCATCAACTTCTCGATCAGCAATTAAAGCAATTGGTACATTTTTTGTTATTTTTTCCCTTTTCAGCTCTCTTATAATTGAGGGACCTCCATTATTTTTTACTTGCATATCAACCAATATATAATCAACTCGGTTATTTAAATCGTCCAAGTTTATGTTTTTTAGGAGTTCATATTCAAAATCTATATATTTTTCTATAGATTCTATGACCCAGTCATTATCACTATAAATTAAAATTTTCACAGTTTTAAAAGCATACTATTCTGTAATTTTAAACAATAATGACATATCTAATTTCTACTCTAATTTTTGCTGTTATTGGGACTTCCCAACTAAATATCTTTGAAATCGAAGGGATTTTTTCAAGTGCTCATTTAAATGCTCTCGAAGAGCACATAATTGATAAAGATTATGGCGAAGAAGACTTATTAATTCTTCAATACAGCTCAAAAGAGGGAAGCAACGAAAGTGATTTGAAATTAAATGACCTACTTACAAAATATGATTTTC
>CEOF01016717.1_pt1 | contig 12108 bp, 11 predicted proteins | sample 361311 | NCBI WGS metagenome assembly CEOF01 (sample SAMEA2619667, study PRJEB7988) | marine metagenome | biome: marine biome (ENVO:00000447); feature: surface water layer (ENVO:00002042); material: "saline water (ENVO:00002010), including plankton (ENVO:xxxxxxxx)" | depth 5 m
CAAAAAACGTTGAAGCATGACTTAATTAGCTGACAATCCGAGTTTCACTTCACAGGATATTTTACGTAAACTATGATATTTTTAGATGGTCGTGACGAAAGGACAAAGTCAATGACTAGAAAACGAATGGTTATAGAGATGGGAATGGGCACAGACATTCGCGGGAAAGACTATACCAAAGCCGCATGCCGGGCATTAAAAGATGCTCTTTGGCATAATTCGCTAGGGATAGCGGATATAATGGGCGTTGATGTTGATTCCATGTGGGTCGAGGTCCACATTGGAATACCCCAACCCGAAAAAGTCAACGTAGAAGAGGTTCTCAGTATTTTACCTCATGGAACAGGTCAAGTTTCGTGTGTAAAAGGGGGTCTTGAGATTGAGAATACAAACCGGAACGACTTTACCATAATAGCAAATGCGGCAGCTATCGTTTATCTTGATGCGCCTGAAGGAAATTGGCTATGACAATGAAGCGAGCCATACTTGAAATGGGTATGGGTAACGACTTACATGGCGAGGATTATACCAAAGCAGCAGAACGGGCTATCAAAGATGCGTTACATCACAGTTCGCTTAGTTTTATCAGAACTCTAAACATTGATAAAAATCGACTATTTGTGAATGTTACGATTGGTGTACAAAAACCTGGAAACGTGAAAACGAAAGAACTAGAAAAACTACTTCCAGTGGGGGTAGTTTCAATAAACGTGATTAAAGGTGGGCTCGATGTGCCCGATCATAAAAACAACGACCACGCAGTGATAGCTAGCGCCGCCATTGAAGTAATGTTGGACGTTTAGTTTAAATTAATCGAAAAGACTTTTTAAAACAGTATATCGGTTCAATATAACTTAGAATTCGACGAAAATTTTGGCATCAAACAACATTTCTTTCTGTCAATGGCAATCCTCTAATAATTCTCTCATGACTAAACCGCGATAGGTCGATCGTACGATATTCTCCAAACGTGATTAATTCCATTATAGCTCTTCCTATAGCCGGAGACTGTTGTAAACCGTGTCCTGAGAAACCATTGGCAAAGAGAAAGTTATCAATTTCCCCGTGGGGACCTATAACTCCATTTTGATCCAAAGTGTTGTAGTCATACCATCCCGCCCATGCATTGGTGACCTTGACCGCTTCAAAAACAGGAATGCGGTGAGCTATTGCAGGCCAAATGATGTCGTCGAAAAGAGAGTAGTCTATCTCCATGTCATCCCACGAATCCGGGTCAAGATGAGCAGGAGGAGAGACACCGCATACAAAACCAGTACCCTCTGAGCGTATAAAAACACCAGAAGAATCAATCACCAATGGTAATCTAGGATTTAATTCTTCCCGACAGTCCAGTCCATAGATAACACGTTTTTTTGGAACGACCGGTAATTGGATTTTTGCTAATGCGGCAACAGCGCCCGCCCAAGCTCCAGCCGCATTGACTAAGAAACTGCACCCCACCTGCACCCTACTATCTAATATGACTGAGCTTATCTTCTGCTTGTGCTTAACTATTTCTGTTACTTCGTCATACAAAAACGTGGCGCCAAGAGCACGTGCTTTTGCTCGAAAAGCGCCGAGCAACAGACTAGGGTCGAGCCATCCCTCCCCTTCATATCCAAAGGAACCAAGAGCAATGCCGTCTGTATTCAACCATGGAAACTTAACTTTTAAGTTTTTGGGGTTCAATATTTCAATTTTGGCACCACATTGACTTTGTAATTGTTGGTTTTCAGCCAGAATTCTCTGACCCTCGGGACTAGCAAGAAAAAGATAACCTAATTCACGCCAACCAAGCTCTATAGGTTCGTTATCAACGCTTAAATACTGGGAAGCGCGTTTTACAAAATCAACACCAAATAGACCAATTTCGATATTTTCCCGAATTGAAAATTGCTGTCTCACGCCTCCCAAGGAACGTGGAGTCGAAGCTTTAGCATAACTAGGGTCACGCTCAATAACAACGACATCGCCTTGGAAGTGAGGGCTAGCCTTAAGAAAATATGCTATAGCACTCCCTATAATACCACCTCCAATAATGACAACATCATATATTTGCATCATGGAACTCTCTTAGAATTGTGTTTAACTTGAAAGGCTTGTCTCGGTATTTTAGGTTCTCCACAGCCTACAACACTCACTTTAAATTTAATGCATAACAGATTTCAAAAAAGTAATCCTAATTTATTTGACAATATTGTATACTATTAGAGAACTTCTTGGCTCATCGAACTTCGAAAGTATTATGGAAAATAGCTTATGGGCAAGTTCACTTCAATAATGTCGGCACCCACCAAGAGCAACGCTGAGTTTTCAGGTGCCATAAAAAAGCCTCGCGGTCACCCAGAAGTAGTCAACATACAGGAACTGAAAACCGAAATTGAGGCATCTTGGGGGAGCACAGAGACCCCCAACCAGTTTAAAGCAGCTCTGCTTGAGATATTACGTAGGAGCCTAAATAATGGTTCTCAAGTCATAAAAGAACGTTTCTTGTCCAGAAATAACGGTGCAGAGACAGTACTTGCACAAGCATTTTTGATGGATACTCTTATTCAAATAACCCATGAAACGATTATTGAAAAACTATATAGAGCTCCAAATCCGACCCAGGGAGAACAGTTATGTATTGTTGCGGTGGGTGGATACGGTCGTGGTGAATTAGCTCCCTCGTCTGACATTGATTTGCTTTTTTTACTTCCTTACAAACTCACACCCCACACAGAGCAGGTCGTAGAAACAATACTTTATCTCCTATGGGACATGCGCTTAAAGGTTGGGCATTCCACAAGATCTATCCAAGAGTGCATGCATCAGGCTAAAGCGGATATGACAATAAGGACCGCTATTTTAGAATCCCGTTTTATAACAGGCGAAATATCCTTATTAACGGAGATGGTCAAACGCTTCCAGCGCGAGGTGGTGGTTGGCACAGCCTTAGATTTTGTAGAAGCTAAGTTAAAAGAATCCGAAAATCGTCATAAAAAACTTGGAGACTCTAGATACGTTATTGAACCAAATATAAAAGATGGGAAAGGTGGGCTGCGCGATTTACATAAATTATTTTGGATAGCCAAATACGTATATCAAACGAATACTGCAGAAGGGTTAGTCACAAAAGGTATTTTATCATCGCGAGAAGCCAATCACTTCGCCAAAGCCCAAAAACAACTTTGGACAATACGCTGCCATCTCCATTATTTGGCCGGCCGTGAGGAAGATAGATTGACAGTTGATCACCAGCGAGAGATAGCAACAAAATTAGGGTATACCGATAGATCTGGTAATATCGCCGTAGAAAGGTTCATGAAACATTATTATTTGACGGCGAAGAATATTGGCGATCTAACAAGAATATTCTGTGCCGCAATAGAAGAAGAACATCAAAGAAAACCACGGTTACGGATCTCTGCTCCTTGGCAAAAAAATAAAGAGCTAGGAGATTTTAAACTTGAGGGCGGGCGCTTAAATTCAAAATCGGATGCAATATTCGAGAAAGACCCAGTTAATTTAGTAAGAATGTTTTATGTAGCTCAACAAAATGAACTGGAATTCCATCCCCATATCTTGCGTCTAGTAACACAGAATCTCAAAAAAATTGACCGTGCTCTGCAAAATAACATTGAAGCCAACCGACTATTCTTAGAAATTTTAATATCTAAAAAAGGGCCTGAACGTATTTTACGACGCATGAGTGAGTCGCAGGTGTTTGGTAGGTTTGTTCCAGACTTTGGAAGAGTCGTGGCACAAATGCAGTACGATATGTATCACGTCTATACAGTAGATGAGCACACTATAATAATGCTTGGTATTTTGTTTAAAATTGAAAGTGGAGAGTTGAAGGAGACTGCCCCAGTAGCTTCCGAAGTAATTCATAAAGTGATATCTAGAAAAGAATTATATGTCGCTGTGTTATTACACGACATCGCAAAAGGTAGAGGTGGAGATCATTCTATACTTGGCGAAAAAGTTGCACGCCGTTTATGTCCGCGATTTGGATTATCAAAAGAGGAAACGGAAACAGTTGCATGGCTAGTACGCTGGCACCTCCTGCTAAGTTACGCCGCTTTTAAACGAGATATAAATGACCCCAAGACCATAGAGGACTTAAACGAAATTGTTCAGTCACCCGAACGTTTGAAATTATTGCTAGTTTTGACGGTAGCCGATATTCGTGCGGTCGGACCAAATGTTTGGAATGGATGGAAAGGAGCCCTTTTAAGAGATTTATTTTTTAAAGCGGAAGAAGTTCTCCTAGGGCAAAGCCCCAAAGAAGGACTTGTAGAACGGGCAAATCATGTCCACAGTAAGCTCCGAGATGCGTTGTCAAAATGGAACCAAAAAGACTATGAAGAACATATAAAGCGGGGCTACCCTTCGTATTGGTTAATGTATGACATTCCGGCTCTAACTAGGCATGCTGAACTTGTTTTTAATGCTGAGTCGAAAAATGTCCCATTAACAATCCAAAGTCAGCGTGATTATCAAAAAGAGGTAACAGAGGTAACGGTATACACCGCTGACCACCCAGGGTTATTTTCACGCATTGCTGGAGCCATGGCTTCGATTGGCGCCAATATTGTGGATGCTCGAATTACAACTATGAGAAACGGAATGGCGTTGGATAGCTTTTGGGTGCATGAGCCAAAGCTAAATTACTCTGAAAAAATGAGTTCCACTGACTATATTAATTCTGCAATAGAACTATCTTTGAATGGGGAATTGAAAATTAATGACGCAATACAAAAACGCCCCGGAAACTTCCCCAAAAGGGCTAGAAGCATGACAACTGCCCCAAGAGTATTAATCGATAATAAAGCTAGCACAACCCATACAGTTTTGGAGGTAAACGGCACAGATAGGCCAGGTTTATTGCATCAATTGACCCGAAAGATAGCACAACAAAATCTCCAAATAAATTCAGCAAAAATATCGACCTATGGCACAAGTATTGTCGATGTGTTCTATGTTAAAGATCTTTTTGGTTTAAAAATTCAAAGTGACCGTCGGATAAATCTAATTAGAAAATATATCTTAGATGAACTCCAGTCCCATTCCGACGGTGTCATGACAGAGATTGAACCTAATCAAACTAAATAAATCGCACTATTCACCAAACGCTGTAAATGATCTAAACATCTATTATGTCTCTTCTAAAAGCTGTTGCCACTGTGGGTGGCTATACAATGATAAGCCGAATGACTGGTTTCATTCGAGATATTCTTATCGCTGCGACGTTAGGTGCAGGTCCAATCGCAGACGCTTTCATTGTAGCATTTAAATTACCAAATTTTTTTCGCCGCCTGACCGCCGAAGGATCATTTACAATTGTCTTTATTCCTATGTTTTCAAGTGTTCTTGAGCGAGATGGCAAGAAAAAAGCTCTAGAGTTTGCTCAAGAGATTATGTCGTTTATGGCGGCTATACTACTAACGGTTACTATAATGGCCATTTTTTTTATGCCTCAAATAGTGGGATTAATCGCGCCTGGTTTTTCCGATGCACCAAATAAATTTAATCTCGCTGTAGATTTTGCTGAACTTACTTTTATATATCTGCCTCTTATTTCTCTGGTCGCGCTGCTTGGAGGTATTCTAAACAGCCTAGGCAAGTTTGCGGCCATGGCCTCGGCTCCAATTTTACTTAATTTGTTTCTTATTTCTTCTCTGGGTATTTTTGCTGATATTTTGCAGACGCCAGGTCATGGGTTAGCAATAGGAGTTGCCATTGGGGGGCTGGCTCAACTTATATGGTTGATAGAGGCATGCCGGCGGGCTAAGGCTTTACCTCGTTTAGTATGGCCTAGATGGACACCAAGAGTTAGCCGATTACTAAAATTTATGCTGCCTGCCCTGTTAGGCGCAGGTGTCGTGCAAATCAATCTTTTGATAGATGTTATATTGGCATCGATATTACCAACCGGGTCAGTTTCTTATCTATACTACGCGGATCGCTTAAATCAACTTCCTCTGGCAGTGATTGGTATAGCCATTGGTACTGCATTGCTTCCAAACATGTCCAGAAATATACAAGCCGGGCGGCTCCAGGAGGCTAAGGAAAACCAAGAAAAATCACTGGAGATTGGTTTAATATTAACAATTCCAGCAGCTTTTGGACTAATGATTTTATCTGACCCCATAGTAACAGCTTTGTTTCAACGTGGCGCTTTTGATACAGCATCTGCGACCGCAACAGCCATAGCATTGGTATGCTATTCGGCAGGATTACCAGCGTTTGTAATTATAAAAATTTTTCAACCTAACTTTTTTGCAAGGCATGACACTACAACACCCGTAAAGATTGCTGCTGGTTCAGTAGTTATAAATCTGATACTAAATTTGATTTTAATGCAATATTTTGGCCATGCAGGCTTAGCTATGGCGACATCAATTTCTGCTTGGTTGAGTGCTGCAATTTTTGCAATAGTTTTGAAAAATAGAAATTTATATTCCCCCAGAAGAAAATTATTAGTAAAGATAATTCGAATAATTCTGGCTGCCTCTGTTATGGGATTAGGGCTAGTTGCATTAAAGGAGTTTTCAGGGGGTTTGGCTGAGAGTTCACGCCTCTTAGGTATTTGCGTTCTTTTGCTATTGATATTCTGCGGGGGATTTATTTATTTCATTTCCCTATTTTTATTTAATGGCATAAGTAAAGAAGAAATAGTTGAAAACTTGAAACGCTGGTCTGTTCGCGATTAAAAACATTTTCATGCAATTCTTTTGCTATGGACGTTAAAGCAGCAGCTAATTTGATAGTCCTTGATGCACTACTAAGGAGCACCATCTAATGGATCGTATATTTTCAGGCATCCAGCCCTCAGGAAATTTGCAGTTAGGCAATTACCTTGGAGCAATTCGAAATTGGGCACGAATGCAACATGAATACGAGTGCATTTTTTGTGTTGTTGACCTTCACGCCATAACGTTGCCACAAGACCCTAGAATAATGCGAGAAGCTACTAGAGAGGTCGCGGCGGGCGTTATAGCTGGCGGGGTTGATCCCAATAACTGTATCATTTTTAACCAAAGCCAGGTTTCAGAGCATTCAGAGTTGGCATGGCTTTTCAATTGTGTAGCTCGCCTTGGGTGGCTTAATAGAATGACCCAGTTTAAAGAAAAAGCAGGAAAAGACAGAGACGGCGCATTCGTTGGTCTCTATACCTACCCTGTGCTTCAGGCAGCTGACATCTTGGCTTATAAAGCGACGGATGTACCTGTTGGCGAAGATCAAAAGCAACACATCGAATTATCGCGCGATATAGCTCAAGCATTCAACTCAATGTTTGAGGTTGATTTTTTCCCACTCCCAGAACCTCGAATTCAAAAAGAAGCTGCTCGTATTATGAGTTTGCGAGATGGGTTGAAAAAAATGAGTAAATCAGACCCTTCTGACAACTCACGAATTAATATGATCGATGGACCAGATTTAATCGCACAGAAAATTCGCCGAGCTAAAACAGATCCTGAACCGTTACCGGAAAGGTTAGAAGACCTAACCACTCGGCCTGAGGCGTTAAACTTAATTACAATATTTTCAGCACTATCTGATAGAACAATGCAATCCGTCGTAACCGAGTTTGCAGGCAAGGGTTTTGGAGATTTCAAAAGCGCGCTCTCGGACCTTGCTGTTTCTACATTGGGGCCTATCGGAGATGAAATGCAAAGGTTAATGGGGGCGCCAGATGAAGTAGATAAAATTCTTCATGATGGAGCTTTGAAAGCAAAAGCAATTGCTGCTCCAATTGTTGCTGAAGCAAAAAAAATAGTTGGCTTTTTAAATACATGACCCAAACTTTTAAATTTTAAATAGATTCGATCCGACAATTCTGATTGTATATAATCTGTGTTCGAAAATTTAATCCCTATTTCAAAATTTAGATGATATATGAGATTTTGATAAAAAGATGTAAGGAATTTTTTGACCTCCAATACTTGATCATATACCTAGGTGTTATATCTGTTGGGGTTGGATCTCTTCTAAAAAACGAAACGAGGACATAATGTTTATACAAACCGAGGAAACGCCAAATCCGTCTACTCTAAAATTTCTACCGGGAAGAGAGGTATTGCCAAACGGCAGTATGGATTTTAGATCTGAACAAGACGCGAAGAACTCCCCTCTAGCTGAGGCTTTATTTAACGTCGATGGTGTAGTTGGTGTCTTTCTTTCGGATGACTTTATCACCATCACAAAGCGTGATGACAAAGATTGGCATCTGATGAAACCCGGTTTACTTGGCGTCATCATGGAACATTTTACCGCGAACCGTCCCGTCATTATTTCAGATGACGAAAATAGTAAGTCGGATAGCTCAGTTAAGGATGAGGACGAGGACGTTGTATTGCAAATAAAAGAACTATTGTACACAAGAGTTCGACCAGCAGTTGCTCAAGATGGGGGCGATATTGTATTTGAGGACTTTACGGATGGTACAGTAACAGTTCAAATGAGAGGGGCGTGTGCTGGGTGCCCCAGTTCTACAGCCACTCTTAAGATGGGCATAGAAAATATGCTGAGGCACTACATTCCAGAAGTGAAAGAGGTTGTAGCGGCAGAAATGTAAAAACGATTGTTTTGGCGGGGTCGTTTGAAAGGAAAACAATCAAATATTACTTTTTTTATTTTCGGAATCCTACTGTTTACCTCGTCAGTAGGATTCGTAGGTTTCGGTGAACTGCTTCAGGCGCCTGTCCAAAAAAACAACTCTTTTGTGATCCATAAGCGCCTTCCAATCTTTTTTGAGCATTATGGAAAAATAAAAAAACTCCAAAATTCAAGTGTGTCTGAAACAGCGGATATAAAAGGGTATTTTGAGTCCCAGTCTTCAAAATTAAATCCATTACCAGAATACTCTCGGCTCGTTGCACCTATTTTTATTTGGCGTCTGCCAAAGGATCTCAAAGGGATAGCAAAAGTAAATCATAGAAAAAAAATTTTCATATCGCTTCTTCTACCACTACTGATTAGACACAATATTGCAATTACCCAAAAGCGCTCATCCGTCAAAATACTTATTGAAAAACCGATTTCGAGCCTTTCTATTGATGAATACAATTGGCTAGTAAAAACCGCTCTACACTATAAAATTTTTGATGAAAGTATATCAAAACCGATTATAACAAAGGAAATATTAAAGGAGTTATTGAATAGGATTGATATTATTCCTGTTTCACTGGCTTTAGCACAATCCTCCTTGGAAACTGGTTGGGGAACTTCTCGGTTTTCCATTGATGGAAATGCATTATTTGGTCAATGGACATGGAAAACTAATAAAGGCATTCGCCCCAAACAAAGAGCCCTAGGAACAAAACATTCCGTTCTCCGCTTTAGTCACTTGGCTGAGTCAATAGAGGACTATACTCACAATTTAAATTCTAGTTCACATTATAGAAGTTTTAGGTCTAAACGCAGTGCGCTAAGGAAAGCAGACTATCCAATCGATATATGGGCTCAAAACTTAGTGAAGGAACTCAAAAAGTATTCATCTAATTCCGAACATTATATTTTAACAATAAAGTCTATTATCCGAGAAAATCAATTAACAGACTTTGATAATTACTCATTGTCCCCTTGAGCTAATTATTTTCAAAGGCGGCTTAAACAGTATTATCAGTTGGAAACTAAAAACTGGATACCAAACCAACGCCAACGCTTATTAGGGCCAGGAAGAGTGCAATTAACCCTAGACCTGCCCTTAGGAAGCATGGAATTGAATCTCGCCTCTATTCTGCGTCCTAATCGTTCTAGACGTAATTCGCCTTCGTTCGACGAGAAACAAGCAAGCTGCTTTATAGAGCCAACCGAACTATCAACGGTAAAACCAAATGCGGGCGGATTTTCAACCAATAAAGGATCCGATGGTAAAACATCGTCAACGGGCAATGGTAGCGAATTTACAACAAGGCGGAACCTATCTATTCCACCATATCTTTCATTCAAGGCGAATCTTGGAAGAGAATATTTATCAGAAGAATTATTTAAAGCACCAGAGCTCTGTGTAAAGGCAGCTTTGAAACCGCGGTCTTTAATTAACTGTCGAACCGGTGCGTTATATTCTCCATAAGGATATGCAAACAGGTCAGGACGCGAGCCTATTTCCCTGCTAATACGGACATTAGCTTTATCTATCTCTTGCTTAACATCCTCTATAGAGATTAAAGGTAAGTGCTTATGGGATTTAGTTTGGCTACCTATTGTCACTCCTGCTGATTTTAATTCCCGTATCTGATTCCAACTCATATAGCCCGTCGCCTGGCGGTCTACTACATCGGTTGAAATGAAAAGTGTAAAAGGTATTTTGGCTTCTCGTAATAATGGCCAGGCCTTCTCATAAACAGAGCTATATGCATCATCAATGCTAATACCAACAGTAAAGTCGGGGAGTTTTTTTCTATCATTAATTTTCTGAACTATTTCGGTGATTGGCAATATATTGTAGCGTTTCCTCTTCAGTTCCGCTATGTGAGACTTAAATTGCTCCATTCTAATACTAGTAGATGGAAATTGTCCCTCACCAAAACGATGGTAAGCTAAAATCACAGCCGAACCGGCACTTTTAAATTCATTCGCCCTAACATTATAATCTGACTTGAAAAGTGCGCAAAAGATAAACAGCACCATAGCTTGAAAAACAGGGGTTTTGTTTCTCATTTCGTACCAATCTCTATCATTAAATCGATATTTTAAAGTTTATACTTTTGAAGTAATAAAATAAAAGAAAATATAATTGATGAAATATGTTCAACATGAAAATTATAACAATATTCAAAGGATTTGATAGTTTTAATGCTAACACTAGCCATTGATAGTTCCAGTTCCTCCTGTTCCGTGGCAATAATGTCAAATGGAATTATCTCTAATAAAGTGAAGGCTCACATGGAAAGGGGTCATGGAACCGCTATCATGCCAATGATCCAAAAAGCCATATATGAATCTAATTTTTCATTATCTGATTTTACGGGTATAGCAGTCACCATTGGTCCTGGTTCTTTTACTGGATTGAGAATTGCTATGGCGGCTGCAAAAGGTCTTGCAATAACGCATACTATACCATTAATCGGCATTTCATGTTTTGAAGCAGTTGCTCAAAGAGTTAATCAAGCGGACAGAGCATCGTCCTATGACCTTTTGTTGATTGCTTTAAACAGTAAACGAGAAGACCTTTATATAGAGTGCAGAGACTCGTTAAATGAAAAAGTAATTCCCGGTGGGGCTGTAAATTCCAATGTTTTATTTGTCAAATTAAAGAAATTGATTGATAGGAAAACGAATATTCGAGTAATTGGAGATGGCGGCGCACAGCTGTTAGAAAACGCCCCTATTGATATTTATGATCATTTTTTACCCATTAATGAGAAAGACAAAGAACCTATAGACGCCACTGATGTAGCGCATTGTACATATAACGAAGCGTCGAATTCTAGAACTAATATCCAGAAGAACACTCCCAGTTTGACGATAGATTACTTGCATTCTCCAGATTTCGCTTTGAGCAAAAATTGATTAAAAGAATATCAGGGAAGCATACGAAACGATCTCAAGTTTTTTATTATTCCATCTTTAGAAATCAACAAAATAATGAAGCTTACCAAAACCGTATAAGAAGTAGGTTTAGCACTCAAATTAAGCCACTACCAAGATTACTCGAGACACATCTCATCAGGCAGGCATTTAAATTACAAATATATCGGCACGGCATGCGTTGGAGTGATAAAGATTTAAGACATCACATGCATTCTGAATATTCATGGACATGTTTTCTTACATCACCGGCGAATAACTTTGTTCACCAATTGCAGGGTTTTTTATTATTACGCGTCATTGAAGATGAAGCAGAGATACTTTCCATTGGCGTGAAAAAAAGAGTTGGACGAAATGGAATAGGGAAATATTTGATAGAACAAGCAAAACGTTTTTCTACCCTTCATCAACTCAAGTCTATACTTCTCGAAGTGGCTGAAACAAATCGGAACGCTGTCGGGTTCTACAAAAAACAAGGTTTTCTGAAAATTGGGATCAGAAATAATTATTATGTATTTTCAGGTAAAAATAAAAAAAACGCTTTAATTATGCATTTGCCTATAAAACCTGGATAAAAATTCGAGAGAT
>CEOF01092860.1_pt1 | contig 12075 bp, 10 predicted proteins | sample 361311 | NCBI WGS metagenome assembly CEOF01 (sample SAMEA2619667, study PRJEB7988) | marine metagenome | biome: marine biome (ENVO:00000447); feature: surface water layer (ENVO:00002042); material: "saline water (ENVO:00002010), including plankton (ENVO:xxxxxxxx)" | depth 5 m
TATATCAATACCATGTAGGAATGGTATGCCACGTTCTTCAGCCCAAATCTTGGCATCATCAACAGATAATGCATGATCACCTTCTGGTTGCAACATCTCAGCTCCTATGACTACAGGGGTTGTCCCCGATAATCTAGCAAGTCCAACGGCTAATTCTGTATGCCCTTGACGGACATTAAGTCCACCCTTTGACTCTCTACAAACAGGAATATGCCCTGGTGTCCTAAATTCAGATCCTAGTGCTTTTTGAGCACCTTCTATCGATGAGTCAGACTCAAATAATTCACTTGTTAGTTCAGCAAATCTCCTAGTTGTCAGTGCCCTGTCCTTGTCGGTAATCCCGGTATAAGTCTCCCTGTGATTGAGTGAGAGCGTGAAAGCAGAGCGAGAGTCATATCTTAGATCATTAGTAACCAAATGAGTTAGGACAGAATAATCATTAGTCAACGCAGAATTAGTGTGTAAGTCTTGTAAAAAAGGTAGACCAAATAAATCTCCAACTTCATCTCCAATCGCTAAAAAGAGCAAACCACCACAATCTTTCCTCAATTGTCGCATTGTACTTGGTTGAACAAATTGAGCTGAAAATAATAAATCGGTCTCCCCTTCTCTCTTTTCAGAATCGAAAAGACAGACTGGAAGCCCTTTAGAGAACGCCTTAATCGCTATTGAAATATCATCGCTCATGATTGGCGGTTGCACCACTTCTTCATGAACTGTCGCATATACTCATAGAATGTAAAATATGAAATTAGACTGTTTTTTTGAGCATTTGACGGAAAGGTGTTATGATAGGACGACCCTTGGCTTAGATTCGCGGAGGGGTAAGTATGCCAGTTAAGTTAGGTCCAGCCGGTATTCCATTATCTTGTAAAGGTAGAACCATTGTTGAAGGAATGGATGATATCATCTCTTTAGGTCTAGAGACGATGGAAGTTCAGACCGTACGAATGATTGCTCCGCAGCACTTCGAACAATACTGGCAAGCAGGAGTTTTAGCTAATAAGACAAACTTTGAGATGAATATTCACGGTCCTTACTATTCGGAATTATTAGGAGATAAGGTCGAAAGAGGCCGTTCATTGACGAAAATTGAATCAACTCTACAAGCCGCTAAAACAATCAATGCTAGGCATATTACACTACATGCAGGACATTACGGTGAAATGGGTAGAGGGAGAGAGGCAAATGAACAGTTAGTCAATGTTTTCTCTGGAATTGTCGACAGAGTTGCTGAAATTTGGAATGATGATGAAGATATTTATCCGGTTTTTCCATGGCTTAAAGATGGAACGCCGTCAAAAATTGGTATTGAAACCTCTGGCAGACAGGAACTTTGGGGTAGCCTAGAAGAAGTACTAGAAGTTGTAAATCATGTTGAGGGTACTATCCCCGTTCTTAACATCGCACATATTCACTCTAGAGGTCACGGTAGAATGCGTACTTCTGAAGATTATGGAGAATTATTCGACCAAGTAAGAGAGACTATTGGGACCAAGGAATTTTACTGTCACTTCTCGGGAGTTGAACACAGAACTGGAAATGCAATGCATTATACTCAAATCAAAAAATCAGATTTAAACTTTGAACCGCTAGCAGAATTCATCGTTGAAGATGGAGGCTGGTTAGATATTACCCTAATTTCAGATTCACCACTGCTCGAACACGATGCAATGTACATGTTACAGAATATTGAGAAATCAAGACACAAGCAACTTGAGAGAATTGCAAGGGATGATCGTCGTAGGGCATTATCAGCACAAACTGGCCGTCCTGCAGAAGAAATAGCAGCTAAAGAAAAAGAGCAGGCAAAAATGAGGTCAAAAACTGATGATGAACAACCAGAAGTTGTTGTTGAAGAAGATAAGCCTGAAACAAAACCTGCTAAAGATGCAAAGAAAGACAAAAAGGCTACTAAGAAAGATGCAAAGCCGGACAAAAAGGCTGCTAAAGAAGAAAAGAAAGAAAGTGATGATGTCTTTGACTTTGAAGAAGATGATGATGATTTATTTTGATTGCCGCTATTTTCTAATCCACCTCAAAACTGCACAAATAGAGTGCTAATCATCGGTAACTAACATAAGTGAAGTGCTTAGCGTAAGTTTGGTCGTATGGCACATATTGCAATTTTAGGTTTGGGTAATTGGGGTACAGCAGTGGCTAGAATGTGGCTTCTAGAAGGTCATAAAGTCAAAGGTTGGACTATCGAACAAGAAGTTTATGAATCGATAACAATGGATCAAATCAATAAAAAATATCTCCCTGAACATTCTGTTGAAGGTTTAGAAGTAACAATGCATCTAAATGAGGCATTGCATGAAGTTGAAATTGTAGTTTTGGCAATCCCGTCATCAGTAATATTGGATGTTGTAGATGATATCTTACCTCACCTAAGACCTGGTCATGTTTTGATTGACTTGGCTAAGGGATTAGCACCAGGTAAAAGACTAATTTCTGAAGCAATTCATAATAAATTGAAAGACGCGAATATGAACAATCCTTTGGCAGTTGTAACAGGACCAACTATTGCTCCAGAAGCGGCTAGCGGTGTAATGACTACGGCTTTGGTTGCTAGTGAAGATGAATCGGTAGCAAATAGATTGGCTGAAACCTTGACAACGCAGACATTCATTCTTCACCCAGCATCGGATCCTGTTGGTGCAGAATTGTGGGGTGCGTTCAAAAACGTAGTTGCACTAACATGTGGATTGGTTGATGGTTTGAAAATTAATGGATCTCTTGGAGGAGATAATCTGAAAGCAGCAATATTCATGGCTGGTTTCAAAGAAGGTTGTATCTTATTACCTCTACTAGGTGCTAAAGCAGAAGTTGCTTTTGGACCTGCTGGGCTTGGAGATCTATATGTTACTGCGACTTCACCATATGGCAGAAATAGAAGCATGGGTGAAAAACTTGGAACCGGATTAAGTTTGGAACAGGCATTGGAAGAAATGCATATGGTGGCTGAAGGTGTTAGAGCAGCAAGAATGTTCATTAGAAGAGCCGAAGATGAAAATATAGATGTCCCATTTACTAAAGCAATAAACAAATTACTAGATGGCGATATAGATGCTGAAGAATGTTGTAGAAGAATTGTCGCTCTAAATTAATTTTAACAGTCGGTGTTGTTTTGAGGGGGAACTATATCCCCGTTACATGGCGGAGGAGTTAAGCGAACTAGAAGCACGCTTATTCGAATGGATTAGACAATCGGATTTCCATACCATGCCTTGGTCTACTTCAAAAGCTGCTAAGGCTTTCAAAGTCAAGAAAGATGAAATTTATGAAGCTGTAGCTGCACTAACTCGGAAAGTTCCTGACAGAATACAAGTTTTCTACAAAGAAGGAACATTGCACATTGCTGCAGAATAATTTACTCTTCTTCTGATTTAGAGTATATCTCAACTGCCATAGATGGTGGTAAAATAACACTCCACCACTTAGGCCTCTTCACGTCTCCTTCATCAGTTACAAAGGATCGGATTAGCATAGAGATTAAATCTATTATCACTACGACTACAAAGACTACAATTAGTAAGGCAAATGCCTTGTTGTAATCAAATGGGGGGTTAATGTAATTATCAATATACATTCCTATACCACCTGCTCCAACAAGACCTAAAACCGCTCCATGTCTAACGTTATACTCAAACATGAACAGTAGTTGACTCAATAAATGATTACTGGACTCCGGAATTACAACATGGAATAATTTCTCTGAATGAGTAAGTCCCATTGCCATACCAGATTCCAAAGGTGCATTATGCACCCCTTCCATTGCTTCATACTGTAGTTTTCCTAAGTAACCAATAGTGTACAAAGTCATGGCTAAAATACCAGGTAATGGTCCAAAACCTAGGGCGATTGCAAAAAATAAAGCCCAAATTATACTGGGTAGACTTCGTAGTCCAGCAAGTAAAACTCTTGCAGGCATTGCAATTGGCAGTGGAGCCATATTATTTGCTGCCAAAGAGGCAATTGGAATTGAAAAGAAAAATCCTATCAAAGTTGCAATAAAGGCCATTTTAATGGTAATTACCATTCCGGTCCAAGCCTTAGAACAAAATAATTCAATATTCTCATTACATACATCACCATTAGGCTTGTGTAATGAACCATCTGCCCAAACCTCTGCCTCTAAAACCGACCAATCTGGAGGTAAGAGGCTTTCACTGAAGAATTCGTTTAACTTTTCAGGTGCACCTTCTATTTGGCCCCAGTCATCGACCAAGTCATCTAGGGATAACCAAGCTAGAACTATTAGGGAAATACCAAAGAAAAATAATTTCTTATTGATTGGAATCACCTTCCTCAATCAAATTCTCATCAATGATTCGCCAAATTCTATCAGCGAGTTCAATCGCTCTTTCTTCATGGTGTTCGATTAATACTAATGTCGCTCCAATTTCTTCAACGATATCTTTAGTAGCGGAAATTATAGAATTTACATTCTCTTTATCGAGTTCTCCTAAGAATTCATCAGCAAGGATAATTTTAGGCCTTTGGACAAGTGTTCTTGCAATAGCAACACGTCTCTGTTGGCCTCCAGAAAGAATTCTAACCGGTTCATCTGCAATATCTAAAATTTTTAATGCCCTCATGGCATTATCCATATCTTGTTTTAGTTTCTTATCTAGGGGGAACCAAAATGGAAACCACCTAGATCTTCTTGTTCTTGCCCCTAATGCGACGTTGCTTCGTACTGTAGAGTGCCTTACTAAACCAAGTCTCTGGGGTATGTAACCTATTCCACCCCTTTTGGGATAGTTATGATATATCACTCCAGATAAAGGTCGAATTAAACCTGCTATAGTCCTCATCAAAGTAGTCTTTCCAATTCCAGATGAACCCAAAATTGCGATTGTGTCTCCAGGATAAATGGTTTTGTTAATATCAGATACCAATGGTTTGTCATAACCAACAGATAGACCTCTAAGAGTTACACTCTCAGGGTCTATCTGCTGAACTTCATCATCAGCAACTCGAGAGGGGGTTTTGTCGACTCTCAAGCAACCATCACCATGAATCCGTAGAATTATTCTATTTAGAGCAAGTAGGTCATTATTGTTCAGATGTTTCTGCATCCGTGATTCCATACTTATCTGATGAATGATAATATTCTGAAAGACCTGGCACAGATGCTAGAAGATCAGAATAACTTGCAAGGTGATTCTGGCTGTTGCCAGCTTTCAATCCATAACCTTTCGAAGTTACTGAAGATAGAATCTCTCCACCACATTGGTTCATAGGAATATCAGCAACTTGGTGAGTCACTGTATTGTAACATCCTGTGTAATTTTGACCTCCCATAGGATAATTGTCAACCCACATTTCATCGTTCCAACTCAACATTGCATTCAAAATTGCATTACGTGTGTGGATATCTAACTTTTCAGGATTATACATTACAGGGTGGCTTGGAGATTGTCCAAATGATGGAAGTTGGACATATTGGTCCATTGCAAGACACCAAGCTTCATTCTCTGAAGCATTATCAGCGCCACAGTATTTTTCAACTGTACTGAAATCGTCTCCCTTAGCAAAAGCAACATCTCCATATCCTTCACTCAAACACTCAATAGCACCACTATATCCCGAATATAGGGCTCCAGAATCAGGAATTGATGCTGGATTTCCATTACTTGCCGAGCCATCGAAATGGTTGTCAATAGTCGTTCTAAGTGAGTTTACATCTGTACTATCTCCTACAGGAGTAACATAACCATTCTTGATTAGATATCCCATAGGCATCAACATTCCAGCATATTTTAGCCATCCGGTGTGACAAGAGGTCTTTCCTGCCATCAATGCAAACGGATCTGTTGAGTCATCTCCATCCAAGTGAGCATTAGCGATATCTGAACCGTTTAGAACCCATGCTGAGGCATTGTAGTGAGTCGCTCCTTCTGCGGTTGTGGTTTCAACAGCTAATACAGAAAGTCCGTATTGTTTCCATCCAATCCATGCTGGTCCACCTTCCATGAATCCAATATCTGCATTTCCAAATCTTAATGCTTGGATAATCATTCCTTCGGATGAAACATCATACAAGTTAACATTCACTCCAAGGTCTGATGCAAGTCTATCAGCCATTCCTTGAGCATCAGCATTTGCACTTGCGTCATCTGCTAAATAATATGCAACATTAATTGTAGAAGATGTAGAATCATCATCACTACCAATACAACCTGCCATAGCAGTAGTCACCATTAGTAGTATCATTAGGCTCGATTTTGCAAATTTTGTTTCCAACATTTTATCACCCTTTTAGGGTGGCCGAAAAGTAGCCCATATATATTATTTAGGCTTCCCTAAACTTTCATTTTCGCCCGATTTCTATCCAACCCATTGAGAGACTAGGCTCTCAGCAAACCTATCTAATTCAAGACTAGGGTGGCCAATTGGCCTGACAACTACAATAATATCTACTTCGCCACCCCATGAATCTGATGCTGCACAAAGAACTTCTCCAACCACGCGTCCATCTGGATCTGAACTAAGAGTTAAACTCCTAAGTTCAAACAACGCAATATTGAGTTTATTCTCTTCTCCAGAACTAGAATCAATGTAAGTATGTTTCTTTTCAGATATTACTTCCTTCAATAACATCTCTTCGGAATCAAATGGTAATGGAGTTTCATCGTCTAATAATTCAATCGCTTGTTTCAAACGTGATTTTTCCAAATTAAATAAATCAGCCAAATCTAAAGCAGAAGAGGCAGAACCCAAAGTTGAAAATTGATAAGGAATCCTTAACTTTAGCGACTGAACTATTTCTACATCGGTAATTACGCCTCCACTTGGAGGCAACATAACCCAAGTATATTGTGACCCAGAAGGGTATAGCGGAGCATTTGGATTTTCTTTGAGTAATGGCTCACCCCATTCATCAGGCGATATTGGTTGTGAAGCAGGAATGAATCCGCCAGCAAATATTACAATTAACAGAGAACACACAAAATAAACTCTAACTTTAGTAAATTCCTTCCAAGTTTCTCTACCTGCCGGACTCAAAAGTGAAAGAAGAAGTAGTACTGGTAAAATGAAAATAATACCCCATGGGATTATCCAAAGTAAAATTATACCAATTATAGATGCTTCAATTCCATATTGACCAATGATTTGATTATGGTCAAAATCCTCATTTTTAGATATGGCATTTCTTCTAAAAAATATGATCCATAAAGCAACAGTAGTCAACATCAACAATGACGTAATCACACCTGCTATCATTTCGACCCTCAACGGTGGAGAGGCGTCGTATTGAAAGATGCTTTCATAGATTCACAATTTAACGGTAGATTGTCAAATGATAACTCCAAGGCCGAACCATGTCGGAAGTAGTTCTCGAGATGAAAGATGTCGCGTTTAGACATCAAATTCCTTCTCCAAGACTACTAAATCCATTTGACAAGAAACTAGGTCCTGGTATTTTTTCCATTAATCTAAAAATTCGACAAGGGCAAATTTTGGGACTAGTTGGACCTAATGGCGCAGGAAAAACGACATTACTTAGGATGCTGGCAGGTATATTTTCAATCGACAAAGGTGAGATAATTGCGGCAAAATCTAACTCTATGAAATTAACAAATATCTCTCAAACAGATTTGCGTTCCATCGTTGGCCATATGCCAGAACAAGTTAGATGGCAGGGTAAAATTTCTGTGAAAAGTGCTCTAACTGATATTGCTGAAATGAGAAATGTCGTTCATAGAGTTGATGGAATATTGAAGATGGTCGGTTTAGGCGATATAACAAATTCATCGTTAGACCAATTAAGTCAAGGAATGCGTCAAAGACTTACTTTAGCAACTGCACTTCTAGGATCTCCTAAGATTTTACTTCTTGATGAACCATTCAATGGTTTAGACCCAGTGGCAATAAGAGCATTTGAAAAATTATTGGTCGAGTTGTCTGGTAAAGGTGTTTCAATAATCATTTCATCTCATAGAGTTGCAGGCATGGCACATCTTGTAGATAGGCTTGCTCTACTGCATCAAGGTCAATTACTTATTGAAGGAACCTTAAACGATATTGAAAATGAATTTGAACTAGGTAATAGAATAGAAATTTCAGGTACTGGAAAAATCCCTAATTTCAATCAAATCATTGGAGATAATGAAACTATAATAGAATCCGAAAAGGCAGAGGAAAGTTGGTCGGTAGTTTTGAGAACGACCAATAATGAAATTTTGAAAAAGTTGATTGAAAATGGCCATAATATTCTAACTTGGAAATCTAAGGAGATCGATATTGTTGAGCTTTTATGTGCAGCCACAGGTCAAAATCTTGAAGAAATAGGATTCGGTGTAATTTCCTCTTCTATGATGCCTTACAGAGACAGGGGTGAGGAAGAATGAGCGAATTAAATAAAATAAAAATTCTATCATTAAATCATTTCAAGAGACGCTTATTTTCAACAAGAATGGCAATTATGCTACCTATTTTGATACTCTTCATTCCAGGGATGGCATGGGGATTTTCAGACCCAAATATCGTTCTACCTGGCGATGTACAACCATCTTCAGCAACAGAAGTAATGTTCTACACAAGTTTAGGAATCGTTTTTGCCGGAACCATGAGTGGAGTTCTAATCTCTTTCGATGGAGTTAGTAAAGATAGAGCAAGTGGAGTTCTAGAAATTAAACTGGCACAACCTATGCCTCGTACGCACCAATCTACTGCAATTATTCTTGGTCACTGGTTTTCAATTCTAATTCCAACATGGATTCTTTGGCTGATTTCATTCATTATTGTAAACTACAGAATTGATGATTGGCCAAGTATTGTAGATGCTTTTGTTTCATTCTCTGCCGTAGCATTGATTCTATTGTGGTATGTTCTGTTTGCTCTAGTAGCATCGACTTATGCAAAAGAGCAAGGAACATCAATTGCTTTTGGTGTTGGTGTTTGGTTTTTATTCACGTTTCTATGGGCTTTGGTTACCACAATGGTAGCATTTGCCTCAGGGGTTTCAATCGGTGAAGATAATGACCCTAAATGGATAAATTTGGAAGGCGTATTAGACTTATTTTCCCCTAATGGTGTTTTTCATCACCTACTTGAAACAAGATTAGATGGTATCGAACGAGGAATTTCTCCAGCTTTATCATATCTTGCTGCATTGATATGGAGCGTAATACCTTGGTACTGGTTTAATTCTAGGATGAAAAATATACAACCTTAATTGAAACTTTAGCCTCACTCTAGGCCAAAGAGTATTAGAGAAGCATGGATTAGGCGATAGTATGGCAGGAAACCGATTAGTGGTTCATTCGACCGCATTAAGCCTAATTGTTTTGATGATTATGATGATATTATCGCCAGTTGCAGAACATTCTAATTTAAATGAAGAAAAAATTTCTGAAACTAGTGGAAGACAACTCGATGATGTTGATTGTTCAGGGTATACATTTGAAGACTTATTTGACTATAATTTTGCTCTATTTAATATCGATATTGAAGACGATTGGGCAACTTCGAGTATGTCTGCTACAGCATATGTAAATGGAAGTAATTCCGCCACAGTTAGAGAAAATTTAGACGGATTATTTGATGGAGCACCTGGTGGAAATAACTCTTGGATTAGTACAGATGAAAGAGAAGCAGTTAGAGAAATCGGACCTAAGTGTATTGTTGACATGGATACAAGATTAGGAATTAGAGAAGGAATACCGCATAGAGGCGGTGTTGACTGGAATGATTTCGAGTTCGTCGAAGAAGGAATTGCCTTAGATGAAGTAGACCTAGTACCTACTGGTCATGCGGAAGAAAGAAACTGCCAGAATTTACTTGCGGCAAGTAACTGTACTGAAGTTCCAGTATCAGTTACAGATGATTTACAAATAGCTCTTTTCGTCAAGAGTGGCGAATCAAATAATATGAGATTTGACCAATTACCAAACAAAGGTGATTCTAATTTCACACTTGCCCTAAATGTAACGAATATGACAAATGCTGACTTATTACTTACTTTCCCGATAATCCAAGGATTGAGAATTTCAAACTTTAGTATGCAAGACGATGGCATTGAAATCAATTCGCATGAACCGGAAGAAATCTACCTACCCGATGGTAGTTTGAGAGTAAAACAACATGTTGACTACAACAAAGCAGATTGGCCTATGGGAAGAAATCTATTCATTGACTTTACCACATCAGCTCCTGAATCAAATGATATCCCTCAGTGGTCTGGTGCAGCACCAAATAATAACTCGATAATTCCAGTTATGACTGGAATGGAATATCTAGCAGTAACTGGTGAAGAAATTAGCACATGGGCTTCCGATTCCAATGGATGGGCAATGGAATGTGAATTTGCTAATTCAGCATGGTCTTCTCGACAAGATTCTAATGGAAATTTGTTTATTACTTCAACATCAACTATATCATCAACTGCTGAGTGTTCAATTAAAGATCCATTTGGTGCGCAAAACAATGATACACTAACATTCACATTTGGACAACCCTTTACGGCTGATGGACAGATTAACGATGGCGAGAATATTGATTTTACAATCAACCCAACTGGTTTAGTAAATGAATTGAGCGTTGTAGCCCATGCACACCAAACTCAAACTATGGGTACTAGTCGCTCTGTCTCAGTCACTAGTGATTCTGTAACAATCTCTCTACCTATGGAAGGTTTGAAGCCTGGTAGCGTAATGGTGATGGGGTCTGCTCAAAATAGTAATATGTTAACACTCAACTTCATGCTAGACTTTGAATTGGAAAAAATAAGTCTTCCTCCTGTTCTAGATCTTACTGTGAACTTTGAAGGAAATAATGCAACATGGGATGCAAGTGGTCTGAAATTCACCTTGAAAGGAGAAGTTCTAGATCCTGATGGAGAAGCTGTAACCTTAGGTTTGAGCCTCTGTGGTTCACAAGCAACCGATTTCACAAAAGTTGGAAAGAACTGGGAAATCGATGTATCAATTGCTACTTGTGTTCAACAAGGAATCACAGAATATGACGTTATTATTTCAGCTACTGATGAATCTGGAATCGTTAGTACATTGAATGTTTTAATTAAAAATCAATACGACAGCGATGATACATCTGATGGAAGTAGTGACGACTCCAGTGATGATTCAGAAAGTTCTGGCTTACCTAGTGTTTCATTACTAGCAACTTTATCTGTAACATTACTTGGTGCGGCATTCGCTCGAAGGAAACTTGAGTGATTAATTTAGCCAGTAAAAGTGATTCTTATGTTCTCAGGTACTATTGAAGCAATGAGTCACGAAGGTGGCCTTCTACTATCCTTTGGAGGTTCTTCTCCCGCACTTGATTCTATTATAGTCAAAGCCTCTGATGGAGTATATATCGGTAAAATTGACGGTGTTCTAGGCAATACAGAAGACCCAATCGCGCATGTTGGACACATTGATAGAAAATTGAATCTAGAATCATTAATCGGCGAGGAAGTAACTATTCGAGCAAAAAAACCTAGAGAAGAGAGAAGAGTCAATCACCGAGAAGGTAGTAATAATCGAAATGATAGAAGAGATTTCAGATCGAGAGATAACTCTAGATTCGATAGAAATTCTAACTTTAGAAATCGAAGTGATGGTTCAGATGACTGGGATTGTCCCAAATGTAATAATTCTAATTTCGCAAGAAGAACCGAGTGTAATCGATGCGGTGAACCCCGCCCAGGAGGCGGCAGAAGAGACTCTAGGGGCCGCCGTGACAGTGGACGTAGAGATTTTGGAAGAGGCGACAATAGAGAACGTCGAGACTATGGAGGAGGCAGAGGGCGCGAACATCGAGACCATGGAAGAAGAGACCATGGAAATAGTAGGCAAAGAGATGGAAGAAATTCTGGAAAGACATTTGCTGATAATGACTGGGATTGTCCTAAATGTAACAATTCAAATTTTTCGTTTAGAACAGAGTGTAATCGATGTGGAGAGCCGCGTTCAGGAGGGCCCAGAAGAGATACTAGAGACCGTAGAGATAGCGGGCGTAGAGACTATCGAGGAGGCGGTGGGCGCGAACGCCGAGATAGTGGAAGAAGAGATTTTGATCGGAATCGAAGAGATGGAGACCGAAGGTTTTCCGATAGAAATG
>CEOF01065364.1_pt1 | contig 12068 bp, 13 predicted proteins | sample 361311 | NCBI WGS metagenome assembly CEOF01 (sample SAMEA2619667, study PRJEB7988) | marine metagenome | biome: marine biome (ENVO:00000447); feature: surface water layer (ENVO:00002042); material: "saline water (ENVO:00002010), including plankton (ENVO:xxxxxxxx)" | depth 5 m
ATGATGTTAATGTAGTAGATGTGGATACCACGCCATCATAACTTTCATGTGTTTTTTCTTCTGTTTTAATTAATGCCAAATAGTTATTTGATCCACCACCAGTTGTACCTGCAGTAGCATTGTTAGGTGCTTGTATTGTAATACTATTGTTAACTGCACTTTCTGCTTGTATATTCAACCAACCAGAATGTGACAGTGTAGACATGTTTATACCACCAACTATCACACCACCACTACCACCAGGTGCATTTGATACTGTGATAGTTCCTAGCATACTATTGTGAACACCACACTGATAGTAATATGTTCCTGCTGTGTTTGGTATCCAAGATACTGTTGCGTTACCTGTAGAACCTTGACCACTAGCAGTTGGAGTTGTTACGTTACTACCTTGTGCTGATACTCTGATATAAAATGGGTGAATACTTGATACGTTGCTTAAATTAAAATTAATTGTATCTCCAACATACACTGTAACTCCTGCGTTGTTGCCACTAACAGAACCATTTCTATCTGTCCCACTAAGGGTGTAGTAACTAGATGATGGTGCAGTTGTTGTTATGTTATAAGTTGTAGGTGTAGAAGATCCTGCTCCTGCTGTAGATCCAGTAGTCCTTAACTGAACTTTCTTACCTACGTTTCCTAAGAAATGTGAAGCATCAGATGGGTTGAACTTGACCTCCACAAAGCTATTTCCAGATAAAGTGACATATGGATTGTCTATAAGTTTCTTATCTACTATACTGTTAATAGGATAGTTAACATGAGTTCCAGTCCTAATGTCCCCAGCTGTCCCTGTAGATCTTATAAATTCTTTTGCTAGTAATGTTAAATTATTTGTAGTTAAACTATATCCGTTCTTACCACACCATGCTGCAATAATACCACAGACTATAGGTCCTGAGAATGATGTACCATCTATAGTGCTATAATTACCAGTGCTTGTGTATGGTGTATTTGCAGTCCAGTCATATGCAGGAAGTAATATCTTTTCGCCAGGTGCCACTGTGGTACAACCACCACCATAGTTAGAAAAGAATGCCCACCTATCGTTATAAGATGTAGCACCTACTGTAATTTTATTTTGATTTGCATCTACATTGTTAATACCACCATTAGTGTTGTCTGCATATCCTGCTGTTCTTGCACCCGCTACAGTCTTAGTTTGTAAAGGTCCTGCAGTTACATCACTACTATTTTTAAATCCATTTCCAGCTGACCTAACAATTATAATATTTTTTGTGCTAGCTATAGTTCCCTCAATGTCATCTAACATTTCCTCATCAGTTCCTACGTCATCACCACTATCATTGAGTTCTATGTTAGGTGAGTTCTGTGTAGGAATGGTAGGTCCGAACGATGCATTGATGACAGCTGGACGATTATTACCTTTGTAATTAGCATCACTGCTGTCGTTATGGTCTATAACTGCTTGATATGCACCGAGTATTGCACTATAAGTTGCACTTACTGAGCTATTAAATGCTTTAAGTGCATATATTTTTGCATCACTACATATTCCAGCTGTTCGGCCAGCTGCTAGAACTGCACATTGAGTTCCATGCCCCTGATCATCTTCATTGTTACTACCATAAGCACCCGCATAGTGTGACATCTGATAGACTCTATAGTTCTGTTGTTCAGCAGTACCGTTAAAATCAGTAGCAAAATCCTTATCATATAATTCTGGATGCAATGCTGCGTTATTACCTGTAGGTCTACTTGCACCACGAACACCAGAGTCAATGATGTAAATATCTACACCATCTCCATATCCTCCTGCTGATTGACTGAATTGTCTGTTTAAATATTGCCTATCTTGTTTTGTAATTCTATCTAAATGCCAGTAATCATGAACATTAATTGTTCCGTATCTATCTGGTGATGAAGTAAATCGTCCCATACCAGAATGGTTTCCACAGTAAAAATATAAGATAGATGGTGTGGTTGAACCAACCGTTAGCACAGTTGTTCCATTTGTGCCAGGTGTTCCTGTGTAAGAAACTCCTGTGCTTAGTTCTCCTGTACCACCAGTAGTCCATGTTCCATCTGGTGTCTCAGAAAATTTTAATGGATGGTTATTATTAGATGAGTCACTTTGATCAAATGTATATGTACCGCCTTGTAAGAATCCTGTTTGGTTATAATATCTTGTAAAAGATCCACTAGAACTTTGCCCAAACACAAAGAAATCACTACCACCAATGTTTTGAACTTTTACATATACTGTTCCCGAACCAGATGTAGTTAAACTTCTAGTATTGCTTGTTGCTGTTGTTTCACCTACAGTGTTGACAGATGCAGATCCAGATGTATCAACATTGAGAGATGCCTCAGTAGGCATTGGGTCTCCCGCATATACTTCAGTATCCCATGATGCATTCTTAACTACATTTAATGCACGTAGTTGACTAAGAGTATTAGTTTCATACCTTGTAGGGCAATTGAAAGTAATTATTTGAAATGTTCTAAATGATTCTACAAAGGTGAGGTAACCATATAATTTTAAGATCGCAGCTGCTGCCTGATCCATATTATAGTTATCACTGACCCTTACTATTACCTTCTTCATCTGTGGTACAATAAGTCCTTCAGATATATTTATGTATTACCGTCGCCCGCCTGTGCTAATAGTCTTTGAACTTCACCTTCAGATACTTTTCCACCCATTCTTTCTGCGGGTTTAGTAAATGTTAAATCATGTTTTTCATCAAACTGAAACTTGGTTCTAAGATGTGTTTTATCTCTTTCTACTATAATATGGTATGATTTTCCATACAAATTAGAGGTATAACCAATAGATATGATTGGTCTACCTGTATACAAATCTCCTACATTGTAGGGGCAAGTTTCTGAAGTACCGTCAAACAGTACCTTTAACTGCCTAGAATTTACATGTTCTTGCTGTCTAAGTTCACTTGACTTCTTCAGTGGCATTTTCTTCTGGTTTCTTGAGTGTCATATTAAGTGCTTCAATTGCACCTTCTAATCTCAACGTCTGTTCCTTGCGACTGCTGAGTTGTTTTTCAAGTTCAACGATAGTTGCTTTTTGTTCTTTTAACTGGTCGGTAAACTCTTTGACCATATTTTCAACGTCCATGTTTTAAAATCATAAGTGTATTATTTATTATAGCACAAAATATCAAGGACGCATACCTCTCACATCTTTTGGATTGTGCTTACCCCATATTTGTAGGGTTACCCGATACTGTGTTGCTTCCATTGATACTGGTGTTACCATGTGAGTTTCTGAATCATCATTCAATACTAAAGTATTTCCCTCTGGTATTATTGCTCTCAGGGTATCTTCTCCCTTCGGTTGCCATACAAAAAGACCTCCATAATTCATATGCCATTCCTCATTCAAATATAAGGTAGCACCAAAAATATAGTCTAAGTCTGTATGTGCAGATATGCCTGACCCCCTTTGCCATAGATGATAGTTAATATTGATATCATGATACTCTGGTAAAACTTTATTTAATTCTGGAATCAAAAGATCCCTCAACCACTGTGGAGTTTCTTGCACCAATGTAGATCCAGTTGTACCAATACGCAAACCAGGATTCCATAGTATTTCACTACTAGACCATTTGTATGCTCCAATATTTTTTTGTAGATGGAGTCTTGCCTTATCTAGAGTTTCTTTTGTTAAAACGTTTTTAATAATTTTCATCGGTCATATGCAAAGTGAGCGTATCTACCATCGGCATCTACATAATGAAAAAATATTTGGTGATAGTATTGATTCTTTTGACACTTCAACTCCTCTCTCCAATGTTGTATCTCTACACCATTATACACCACTGCATCACCTGTGTCACATTTGTAACTAACAATCCTATCTCCATGATTAAAATATATGTGCCAATCCTCATCTAAATTAGATGATAGATGTAGTGATACGCTAACCTCACAAGCACCTCTATCAATATGTTTTTTTAAATCTTGACCATTTAAGTATACTCTTTCAAAGTAATATGTTGGATATAATCTCTTATTTAACTTCTTTTCTAATTTCTTTTTAATTTTATAATGCATCACATAATACATGGGATTGCTGTAAATGCAAATTGAATTTGGTACCTGAGTTGGTATAGTGGTAGATTCTAGATTGAATTTACCTCTTGTTTTTTTATACTTAATTTCAATGCCTTGTGGCATCAAGTTGTAATTTTTTCTTAGTTTCTCACCTTCATCTTTATACTCTGATACGTCAATAAGATCTTTATATAAAAATGATTTCATTTCCATCGAGGTCCCATAACCCAACCAACAAGTGATCGTCTCTCACCTTCTGTAACTTTTTTTACTCTGTGTTTTAAACGACTGTCAAAAACTATTATAGTTCCTTGTGTTTTAGGAGCAACATATAATACACCCTCGTCGTCTATGAACTGCAAGTCTCCTCCTTTATATTCATCATAGTTACTTAACTGAACTGAGAATGATAGTTTTCTACAGTTATCATTTTCAAAAAATGAATCTGTATGCCAGTGGTAAAAATAACCAGGTTTGTACAATGAGTATTGTATCTTCCCATTATCAAACCCTGAGTAAATATCATACTTAAAATTCTTATCATTTGCTAAGTCTATGTAATGTCTACAAAAACCATTGATCCATGATGAATCAGGAACCCAATGATTTACACTCTTCCTAACATGACTTGCTTCTTGTCCTACTACCTCTGCTTCTTTTAATTCTGTGTCTGATTGTTTTAATACCTTACAAACTTCTTCACATACAGATTTTGGTAACAACGTCTCATACCAATAATACTTAAACATATGCAAACCATCCAGTCATAATATATTTCACTTGAGATGCACTTACCTGTGACCTATGGAAATGAGTCCAGTAAGGTGGCCATATAACCATCTTACCAGACTCTGCGTTGCATGTAAAGTTTTGGTAATCAAATTCTGTTCCACCTCGATCAGTAAGTGTGTTTAGATAGAGCATCCACACTAAAACTCTCTGTGATGATTCAGTACATGGTACCTCACAGTGCCAAGTTTTATATCCTTCATTAGGATAAAACCTTTGAAAATTTATGCCAGGTTTTTGTATTGCCCATTCATCTAAATCATCTAGGTGATTATATTTTTCTTTGTATAAATCTATATTCTTATGCAATGCATTATAGACTGGAGTAAATGCTTTATTCCAGTCTTCATTATTATTGATGAGATCACTGTTAAGTAATATCTCTGTGTCTTGTTTATTTTCTGGATTATATCCTAATGTAGTATGACCAGGTTTTTGAAGTTCTGGAGATGATTCAAATAATGTTATCAATGATAAACATTCTTCAGATGTAACGCTGTCTGGATATTGTTCTATAAAATTACTCATCGTTAGGTCCGCAGTTTACACATGTCTGCGGTATCCATTGTAGCGTATCTTCGTCCCAATTCCAAGTAGATATTAACCTACCGTCTTTTTCTGTAATAGGAGGTTTTGGATGTGGAGGTTCCCACCACATAGTTTCCTCATTCAAATGCCAAGATTCAAACCTTCTCTCTGGGTAGAATATGTTCTTGACAGGATCATAGTTGTTACCCTTTGAGGGTCTACGTGTTTTTTCTGTTGCCTGTATCCATCTACCTGGCGATAAACCCAGTGCTTGATACTGCTGTATTGATCTTAGTTTATCAGGATCATCGCATGTAATAACTTGTTCAACGACATTGTTGTCATTCACATACGCAAAATAATTAAATTCATCCATACTTTAAAATAATTTATTTAACCCAAGTAGTGTACCCCTGAGCGTCAAGTGTAGGACCACTTGCTTGATACCACCCTTCATAACTTCCTTCTGAGTTTCCATGACCTAGATAGCATCCACCATTAGGGTCACCACCTGTTGATGCTGTTCCAACACCTCCAAGTGTTGATTGGTTTGTGTTAGCATTGTAGCTACCATCATAATTATTATCTTGTTGAACACCGTCAACTGAGAAGTAGTTAGCAGAACCTGATATTCCATTTCCACTAGAAGTTATGGTGACTTCATTTCTAATGTGAATCTCAGTTAATCTATCTGCTCCTTTACCATTAATCTGCCATTCTGCTTGCACCCATGTTCCTAAGTTGTTTAGTGCAGAAGTCCATGAATATGTTCCGTTAAGACTTCCACCACCCCAACCAAGAACTCTACATGCAGACCAGTGTAGATTGTTAATTATACTTCCAATAACATAATCTGAATTTGGATCAGGACTTCCAATAACACCAGATCTATCTAAATGATAGTTACTGTTGTTTCTACCAGATCCACCAGGAATTGTAGTACTAGATGCGTTGTTAGATGCAACTAACATCCAACCACCACCTGTCATCCAACAATAAATTTGCTGTGCTGAACCACTCCAACCAGGTGGTTTAATCCAGTATGTGCCATCAGATGCACTTGGGTTAGCAGCAAGAATTGCAGCAGCACTAATTGCAGGATTACCAGAGGATTGTCCTATAGTATTGTCCATGTCAGATATAGGATATCTAATAATAACTACACCGTTACCACCTCTTCCTGCAGTTCTGTTGGGGTATCCTGCACCACCGCCACCACCGCCAAATCCATCGGCACCATTACCACCAGGTATTGTTCCTGCAGCATATCCACCGCCACCTAGACCGCCAGGTTGTATATTGTTATTTGGGTTGTTGCAGTTTGCTCCTGCACCACCACCCGCATAGTATCTGTTTGTTCCACTAATATCATATAATTTTCCATCACCACCATATCCTCCACGTGGTGCAGTTCCATCTTCTCCTTGTTCGCTAGCTCCACCGCCACCGCCTCCACCCCATTCGGGTGATGATGGTGTGCAGTTTCCACCCGCATTTCCATATCCTCCACTAGCAGATGTTGGTTGCAGTCCTGCTTGTCTAGTTCCACTGTAAGGGTGACTTCCTCCTCCACCAGACCCACCAGGTCTTCCATTACCAGAGTCAACAGAACCACCCGCACCAGCTCCACCGCCACCTAGAGCGACATAACCCATGAAAGAACTGTCTGATCCATTATCTCCTTTTGTATCTTGGTTATTATATCCTTGACCACCACTACCGATAACTATAGGAAACGCTCCTTTAGAGACAGCAACGTTTGACTTATATACAAGTCCTCCTGCACCACCGCCACCGTTACTACAGTTACCATCAGAGCAACCTCCTCCACCACCACCGCCAACGATGATGAAATCCATATAAGCATTTGCGTCTGAGTCTACAACATTAAAAGTTCCAGAGTTATAGAATTTGTGTATTTTATATTGTCCTTGTGAGTATACCTCATCTCCACCTGTCGCATTGACTGTTGCGTCTGTTAATTTTTTCCATGCATTTCCATCATAAACTTTAACAACTCCATCCGTACTATCGAATGCTAGAAATCCTGCGGATATACCTGTTGTAGGAAGATTGGCAGTTGTAAAACTTGGTAGTTGAACTCCACCTGTACTGTTTACAATGCCGACGTTAATTTGTGACATTACTTATAATCGTCGAAAGGGTATATTAGAGATTCATGTCCCTCTGAGTATTTAGCTATTGAATCTTCGTAAACTTTATGAAAGTTTCCTCCCTTGCCAGATATTACGCCAGAATCTATATCTTTCCAAAGATTCCATAACAAAACTTGAGTTGATGGTAACTGACTTCTACAATCTGCTCTTAACTTTTCTTCTTCCCATTCTTCATTCATTAACTGAAGAGTTTCTTCCCACTCGTCTTCAGTTGTAGTGAACCCCTCCTCATCAACGGTTCCATCATCTTTCATTAATCTAACTATCCCTGACACGTCAGACATATACCCTCTGTCGGGGTAAAAGTATCTCATCAAATCAGCAGTGCAGGGTGGCACTGGTGGACGATCCCATTTTAAGTATTTCATAGTAAAATTAAATAAAGTTAACTAGCAGCAAACTCCTCAATATAGAAGTCACTATAGCACATATAACTAGGATAATTGTGATATAAATCTGCACCCCAATGTCCCATCATGACATTAGCAGAAACTGATGTTCCTGCACTTAAACCTGGCGATACAACATGCATTCTGTTTATAGAAAAACATCCAACATGATCACTATCTCCATGCCCTGCACGTTGCCACGTATCTCCAGAACCTCCATCTGTACCTACAACTTTAGTTCCATTAAATTTAAAACCAAAATTCCATCCATTACCACCGCCAGATGATCCTGCATATGTCTGTAGATCTGCTCTTAAAAGATATACCCCATTCGCAACAGTTGTAGTAAAATTAATTGTACTACCAGGACAGTCGTAATAAGACTGTTGTTGACCTGTGGTTAATCTTAGTTGATCACCACTAATATTTTGATAACCACTAGAAGTTCCAGTAGCATCAGTGTTACCCCACCTTTTACTCCAAACATTTAGATGTCTTCCGCAACTTGCCATTAGACTCCCTCCCTACTAAATTCCATGCACCACCATCCCATGAGTGATTTGTAACCACCCCAGTTTAGTCCTCCACCAGTTGTGCTCCAAGCACCCAATCCAAGACCAACCTCAATTGTTTGTCCTGCGTTAAGTCCATGCTCTACTGAGTGGATTCTTCCAATATTATAACTTCTATAGGCGTCTCCACCATTTCCAACTCGACTCCACCCATTACCATTACTACTAGATCCTCTACCTAACATATTGTCCCCAGTTCCACCATTCCAATAGATTGTCATGTCTAGTCCACCACCAGAACCGTTCAGCCATCCTTGACAGTATGACTCAACTATTAAAAGAGATCCAGTCTCTTTAATAGCAAATGATTTATTAGAACTACTTACCTTATTATAAGAATAGGTACTTTGGTTAGCTTGTAGGTTGGCTTCAAATACTTGATGAGTTACTTGTTGCAAGCATCTTCCCGCCTGTGGGTATTGATGTGCCATTAGATATTTACGAACTCCTTAATTACAAATGTTGAAGTTGGGTTATAATTAGGATAATTAAAATAGTGATTTCCTGACCCACTCCAATGTCCGCACTGTATATATGCGGTTACATTAGTCCCTGCTGCTAGATTTGGAGAGACAGTATAAATCTTTTTAAGATTGAATGCTCCAGAAGAAATTCCAGAATGAACTGCTCCCATCCATGAATCACCACTACTGCCAGGCTCTCCTGCATATCTAACACCATTAAATTCAAATGCTATGTTCACACCTGATCCAGTTCCTGCTTGATATCCAACAATGTCAGCATACATTACAAAAGAAGAACCTGTTTCTGTAGTAGTAAATGCAAGTGATGAACCAGGATGATTTGTATATACTTGGTTAGGACCTGCAGTATTAAAGATATCTCCAAACATTTTATAGTGCATTGCAACAACTGAGTTGGTTACAGCGGGAGTTGTTGAAACACGTTGCCAACCAGTTCCATTATAAAATTCTATAGTTTTGTTTTCATTATTAACTCTCGTCTCTCCTAGAACTGGAGCAGTTGCCCTTTGTGCTTCAGTTCCATTTGGCAATACTATACCAGATGTATTATCAGCTGCATTAACTTGAACGTTTCCTGCAATCTTTAACGTACCAGTTCCTGATACGGTTGTTATTTCATCTACTTTTAATTGACTTGCCATGATTAATTCTCCGCTACAAAAATGTAATGTGTTGTTCCAGAACCAGAAGCATTCCAACCATATAAACTTCTAGAACTAGATGGATAGAAGTAACCTTCTGATGTCATAACTCTTGAACTATTTCTCCATGGATAGTGTTCTCCAGAACCAGTTCTCTTATAATGTAAACCTTTAGAAGTACCATTTGATTGATAATAATCCCAAGATCTTACATGATTACTGGTATCATTACTAATTGTATATGTACCACCGTTCATGTAAGTTGTTCCCCAAACATCCCAGTGTGGAACCATTGATCCACCATAGGGAGAAAGTAAAGAAGGACTATCTCCAGTGTGATGATTCTTCCAAGTGTCAAAAGTACCATTAGTAAAGTATGTTCTAGTTATACCAGCTAGTGTGTTTATACTGGTGTCGAAAACCGCCCAGTAAAAATACGGACTAGTGTTAGTCCCATTGAATAATCTATTGACTAATTTGTGCCAATTATCAAATGATATATCCATAGAATCAGTTTGATTCATAAGAGATTTAGAAACAATGTTTAGTCCAGTTATATTGTAAGCCCATTGAGGACCTCCAGATGGAATGGTTCCCAAACTTGCTAAATTGTCACATACAAAACATTGAAATGCAGTGTAGTTATCTGGTTTAATCCATCTAGCAGTTGGTGAAGGTGCACTTAAACCTTGTATAACTTCTGCGGCTGCATATCCTGCAGTAGTTGCAGTTGTTCCAGTTAATCTTGGATCTCCAACATTAACCCATGCAGTTCCATTATATAATTCTAAAACTGCAGTCTCAGTATTGTATCCAAGAGAACCAGTCTCAGGACCTGAAGGTCGTGTTGATGATGTCCATGTAGGAAACTTTAAACTACCATCAATCTCCAAAGCATGACCAGATGGAATTCTAATTTTATTACTATAGGCTGAAAGACCTAGTATATCATGAACAGAAAGTTGACTCATTAGACAATACTCCAGCTACCACCATTAGTTATCGTTATTGTGGTACCATTATTTATAGTGATAGGACCAGCAGACATACAGTTGTCAGTAGCACCAACGGTAATATCTTCAGCAACTGTTTGACGATTGCGTTTGAATACTCCGTAACTATCAATCCATTGTTTGTCACCTGTTGCTCTTAGAACTGTGCTCTTCTGTCCAGATGATAGAGCCTCAGTTGCATTGACGCTAAGACCACTAGCACCCTCAACGTTAACTCTGTAGTCTGTTTTTGTAACTCCATTACCCGCAAAGTTCCAATAACCATCATTATTAGTTCCTCTATTTTGCTGACCAATTTGGAAGTATATTGTATTGTTTCCGTTGATAACAGTGTAACCATTATTAGAGAAGTAGAATCTTCCAACACCATCTGTTGATGCTGCGTATACGTTAACATCACCACGAAGATATGGTAAACCTGTTGCACTGTAACCTTGAAGTCTAGCAGCGTTTAGATTAGTACACTCTGTAGTAGATGTGACTGCGATTGGTGCAGTACCAGTTGCGATACTAGAAGAAATTTGTGAGGTTGTTCTAAGAGTTTTTTGTAGTTGTAATCCACCATCTGCTCTGAAGTATGCTGCTTCAACAGGAGTTCCGTTAGTCTTAGTTCTGAAGCGAATAGCAGCAGCAGAAGTAGCAAGACCATCGTAAATCTGATCAAAGTACATGTCTCCAACGCTATTGTCATAACGCATTAAGAAACCTTCAGTTGTGCCATTGTCCTGACCAGTCATTCTGATCTGAGGATCAGCACTACCACTAGAACCACTAGCAGTCATTCTAAGTTCAACAGTAGATGCACTATCACTATTCAAGTGTAGGAGTGTAGATGGGTTACTTGCCTTATTACCAATACCTACATTCTCACCTCTCCATACCATTGTGGTATCTGAACCACTAGTTCCATAGTATAAGTAAGTTGCATTGTATCCAAAGTATTTGGTATCGTTACCAAATCTTATGTAACCTTCATTACTTTGATTCTTACCTCTAAGTGCAGCAACGTTAGTTCCAGATTTACCCCAAGTAAATCCTGATGTTCCACCAATACTTAATGATGCCTCTCCTGAGTTATTTGCAAATACTTGGTCAGCAGTTAAATCATTAACTGTTAGATGTCCTGACGCATCTCTACGTGCGATTGTGTCACCTGTAGCAGCAGTAGATTGAACATAACCATCTAAGTAATGGGCGTCTAGTTGAGAAGCACTACCATCGTTTCCTGCATGCCACATGGTGTTACCATTGACGGTAATATCACCAGTGTTGAATCGGATTGTTCCATTACCATCTGAGGTGTTACCACCAGAGACGATCATCTGAACATCATAGTTTGGTGCTTGTCCACCAGAACGGAAATCTATTGTTGGTGTTGTGGATACCGCTGCTTTACCAATCTGTAACTTAGCACCCGCTGCAGCATCACGTAA
>CEOF01040282.1_pt1 | contig 12050 bp, 14 predicted proteins | sample 361311 | NCBI WGS metagenome assembly CEOF01 (sample SAMEA2619667, study PRJEB7988) | marine metagenome | biome: marine biome (ENVO:00000447); feature: surface water layer (ENVO:00002042); material: "saline water (ENVO:00002010), including plankton (ENVO:xxxxxxxx)" | depth 5 m
CCCGCAGCAGAATTTATGTTACTTTCACTCACTGAAGTTGTATTTGGTGTCATCTGGTGTTGGATACCTTTATTTGGTGTGAACGAGGTGCCATCAAATATAACGCTTATGGGTGGCTTAGTTATAATTATTGCAATAAGCTTTTATGCTATTGGTTCTTCAAAAAAAACATCACCACCAACATTATAAATAAAATGATGGATGAAATAGTTAACGCCAATTGGAATTATCCCACCCCTATATGGTTTGGTCTTGATAGGTCATCTGAAATTGTGAAGGCCTTACTTGAATTAAGTATAAAAAAACCTTTACTTGTTACTGATCCTAATTTTTCAAAAAATGAAAACTTTCTTCAAATCATACAATTACTAAAAAGGAAAAAAATTGAATATTCTATATTTTCAAACATTAAGGGCAATCCGACAGGTAGAAATGTATCTGACGGTGTTGAGCATTTTATATCTGATAAAAATGATGGAGTTGTTGCTATTGGTGGAGGGAGTTCCTTAGACGCTGGTAAAGCAATAGCTTTTATGGCTAAACAAAAACAGAACCTGTGGTATTTTGAGGATATTGGAGATAATTGGACAAAAGCTGAAACAGATCAACTTCCAAAAGTCATCGCGATACCTACAACTGCTGGAACAGGCTCTGAAACTGGTCGATCATCCTTAATTTTAGATGAGAGCGATATGACAAAGAAAATAATTTTTCACCCCTCGTTCTTACCGGATCTAGTAATTCTTGATCCAAAATTAACATTATCTCTTCCACCTCATTTAACAGCTGCTACAGGAATGGATGCTTTAGCTCACTGCATAGAAGCTTATTGCGCAAGAGGATTTCACCCCATGGCTGATGGAATTGCATTGGAGGGTATAAAAAATGTAAAAAATTGCCTTATAACCGCCTTTAAACATCCTGATAATTTAACAGCACGATCAAAGATGCTTGTAACATCATCAATGGGATCAACAGCATTTCAAAAAGGGCTTGGGGCCATACATTCCCTATCACATCCAATTAATGCAGTTAATGATGTTCATCATGGTCTATCAAATGCAATCTTCATGCCATATGTTCTAAAGTTTAATGCCCCAGTTATTACTGAACGAATTGAATTGTTATCAAAATACTTAGAGTTGGAAAATTCTTCCTTCGATGGATTTCTTGAATGGGTACTTCATATAAGAAGTGAGCTTGCTCTTCCGCATACACTTAAAGCTCTTGACCAGGAATTTAATTTTGAATTACTAAGTCACATGGCGCTAAAGGATCCATCCACAGCCCCTAACCCACGTGATATATCTTATGAGGAGATGAAGAAACTTTACATAAATTCTTACGAAGGTATTCTCTAAAAAATGATAAAAACAGAAAAATTAGTTTATAACTCTGCAAACGGTGACGTTCAATTTAAAGGTACGATAAGCTATGACGATAGTATTGAGTCTTTAAGGCCTGGAATACTTGTATGTCACGCTTATGGAGGCCATTCAGAATTCGATATCAAAAAGTCAGAGCAACTTGCAGAGTTAGGTTATTTTGCCTTTGCTATGGACCTTTACGGTCAAGGAAGAAGAGGATCAAATCCACAAGAATCAATGGCGCTCATGAACGAATTTAATTCTAATCGTACTTTACTTCAAGATAGGATGATACACGCATTCGAAACACTAAAGAAATTTGATAAGGTTGATGAAAGTAAAACAGCAGCGATTGGATTCTGTTTTGGTGGAAAATGTGCACTTGATTTAGCTAGGGCAGGAGAAGATATTCAAGGCGTTGTAAGTTTTCATGGGTTATATGATGCACCTAATACAAGTATAGAAACGAATTTAAACCAAGCAAAAAAAATTGATTCTTCAATTCTGATTTTACATGGCTATGACGATCCAATGGCAACTCCACAGAATATGATTGACTTAGCAGATGAATTAAATTTTAAAAAAGCTAATTGGCAAATTCATGCTTATGGAAATGTTGGACACGCATTCACAAATCCACAAGCTGATGATAAAAGTTCTGGGTTATTTTATGACGCCTACGCTGATCAGCATTCATGGCAAGAAATGAGTAATTTTTTAAAAAAGATTTTTTCGTAATTTTGTTATTCAGACTTCCAATTGATATTTTTCATTGAATTTAAATAATTTTTAAATTCTTTAATCAATTCTGTGCTTGGTTTTACTGTCTTACGCCTCTTATCATGCTCTGTTTTTTCTAAGTGAATAAATCCTCGATCACAAGCTTCATTTATCATCATTGATGACTTAGGGCGTGACGTACTAAACAATTTTGTTTTTAATTCTTCCACGCATAGTTTCTCTTTATTTTGATGGGCAGACATTACAAGAAGCATTAGGTGATAATGAGAAGGTGTTTTTCTAAAAAAGTGTTTACTGGAGCGATGAGTCATTCCCATTTGTTCTTCCCAAAATTTGAGGAGTGAATTTGTGGCGCTCATAAAGAAAAATTCTACAATAAATATACTATTCGTCTAATTAATTTTTTAAAATATTTAGAATTATTTACATTAAATGAATATTTAATTATCCCAATAAGTATACTCATCACCTTCTGCATATTTTTGGCCCGTATGTTTATCTATTAATATTGGAGTTGCGATAACACTCTCCATATTAGGTTCTTTCTGCTCTAAATTGTGGTTATCTAGTAAAGCCTCCAGCTCTGATACCTTAGAGGGCTTTAAAAGTGCAAGGTTAACCTTCTCAGTGGGATCATTTTTCAGATCAAAAAGCCATTTTTTATCAATATTTTTATCTCTGATCAGTTTCCACTGATTCTGAAGTACGGTTTGCAATCTTCCTTGTCTCCAAAACAAGTTTTCATGAGGTGGTGTATTATTTTTTAAATATGGAAATAAATTTTTACCGTCTATTACTCGATCAGTTGGAATAGGTGCTTCTGCCGCTGTCGCAATGGTTGGCAAAATGTCATTTTGATGAATTGGATAGTCAAAAATTTGGCCTGATTTTATTTTTTTTGGCCATTTAGCCATGAAGGGTACATGCATGCCACCCTCAAAATGCGTTAGCTTCCATCCACGATAAGGATTATTAATATTTGATAATTCTAGATAATTTGCACCACCATTATCACTTGAAAAAATGATTAACGTATTTTCGGTAAGATTATTTTGCTCAAGTGCGTTTAAAATATCACCAATTCCTCGATCTAAGGCTCGAAGCATACCAGAATATACCCTCAGATTGTGTTGGTCATCATTGTTTAAATGGTGAAAATGATCAAAATCATTTTTTAGAGATTGCATCGGATTATGTGGCGCAAAATGACCTAGGTAGAGAAAAAATGGTCTATTTTTATTTTTCTCAATTACCTTAATTGCTTCCTTACTATAATAGTCAGTAATGTAACCACCAGGCTCAAATGCCTTACCGCCATTAAATCTCACAGAGTACTGAGAAGATGCCCATACCATTTTATCAATGGTTGCACTTGTTTTTGCATTTACAACATCAGGATCATTTTTAGGTAAGTAAAGAGGACTCAACAATTGTAGACTATCATCAAAGCCTTGTTCAATAGGACTCTGTCCTTTTATACCTCCAAGGTGCCATTTACCTATATGTGCATTATAGTAACCTTCTTGTTTTAAAATTTCTGCAATCGTAATCTCGCTTGCAGGCATTCCAACATAGTCCTCATCTAAAAAATTTTCTTCTGAGGCATCTTTGAACTGAGATTTAAGTGGATCAAATGTAGGATCCATCCATTTCATAAGCGTGTAACCAAATCTGTAAAACGGTGTAAATTCAAAACCAAATCTTGTTGAATATCGCCCTGTCATAATTGACGCTCGAGAGGGCGAGCAACTTGCGCTTGCAGCATAACCGTTAGTGAAAGTAACGCCATCTTTACCAATACTGTCAATATTAGGTGTTTGTAGATTTCCATCTCCAGCACCACCATTATAGAGAGATACATCGTTAAAACCTAAATCATCTGCTAAGATTAATATAATATTAGGTTTTCTATTATTAATGCTTTGACTATTACTTTCAGGCCCATCAGGCCATGTAATATTTTCATTGACCGCAACAGGATTTGTAAAGTCGATCAATATAGGAATTATTGACATCGCAATTTGAACACGAAAATTTATTGCAATAAAAAGAAAAAATATTCCAAATAAAAATATAAGAAATATTTTTTTTACCATTATTTAATTGATGTAATTTTAACTTTTTCAGACCCTACGGGTAGGATTGCCATTGTTCCATCATCCGATAATGTCCAATTATCTGATCGAACTTCATTTACACCTCTCACAAATATCATTTTTGCAATCATGTTGCTCGGAGCTGGAATAAGGTGGTAAAAAATGAGCTCTTTAACATTTGCCTCATTTGCCGCCTGAGCTGCCTCTAAGGGAGATGCATGATATTCCTGAATATCTGCAAAAACTGTTGCAAGAGTAGGTCTAAGCGGTCTAGCAACTTCTTCAGCACGACCAATCATATCATATGAAAGTGCGTCATGAAAAAGTACATCGGCATTTTTTGAATGCTCAATTAGGTTCTTACTATAATCAGTATCACCACTGATAACGATAGACCTTCCTTTGTAATCAAAGCGAAAGCCATAGGCAGGATTTACTGGAGGATGCTTAACTTTAAAAGCGGTAATTCTTAAATTACCATCGTCAAAAATAACTGGAAAATCTAAATCGATTATAGTCGTTTCAAATCCCGCAATATCTGAGGGAGCCACTTCCTCTCCATGATGTAATGTCCTAAATGCACTGTCTAATTCATAAGCTTCCATAATTCCGTTCGTAAGCTTGTCAGTACCTCTAGGTCCATAGACTGGTAATTTACCCTGTCTATTCTGGGTTACCCAGGAATAGAGATGAAAGTCAGCCAAGTCCGCAATATGGTCAGAATGTAAATGTGTAAATAATATTGCATCTAAATTTCCCATGTCTACTTGCCAGTTCAATAGATTTGTACGACTGCCATCACCTGTATCTACAATAAACATATGTTCGGGTGTTTTTATCATAATGCATGGTTCAGCTCTTCCTGCACCAGGTAATGGTCCTCGCGATCCACAGACGATACCAATAAGATTATCTCCCTCTATTGTTTCAGCCTTGCCAATATTATTCCACATACGGTTTGCATCGAAGTCAATTAAGAAATTTTGAACAGTGACATTTCTAATGGCGAGGAAGGCAATTATCGCTAAGAGTAAGGCACCAACTAAAAGATAATATATTGTTTTCATCTATATTATTTTTGAATCCTTCGTGCTGTCACAAGTAATAAGGTAACAATTAAAATTTCTACAATAATAAATTGTGTAGCAAAATTTGCATCATGCATACTCCAAGAAATAAATCGCAATACTGCTGTCGAACCTAACAGAAGAGCTGGAGCATAAAACCAAATACTATTTAGTGTGTATGCGGCTAGTATCATCATCACTCCAATACACAAAAAATAGCTTCCTATGTCTCCGATAAGTGAACTTAAACCCAGACCAATGGGCAGAATAGTAATTCCAAAAATACTAGCTGCATCATAGGGCGAAATTATCCATAAAAGACCAATAAGAAAAAATAAAAATCCGTTTATTGTTGTGAGAATTATTAAAAATTTATTCATTTCGTTTTCGCAATAATTTCCATAATTTTCTGAGCTATTTCATGCCCAGCATTTTGATTTTGACCTGTAACAAATCTTTCTTCATCGTCAACGACAACAAGGTTAGCAAAAACATCTCTAAACTTTGATTGGCTTTCAAAGATTACGCCAACTCGTTTTAATTCTCTTTCAGGGTGCTGCGGTGTCATGCTAATACCTAATTCTTTAACTTGTTTGTTTGTAACCCCTGTAATTCTTCGATCTTTAATTAGTGTTCTACCGTTTAAATCTTTTGCATTAATAAGCCCCAAAGGACCATGACATATAGCCCCTATGATACTGCCAGCATAATAGGCATCTGATATTCCTCTTGCTAAAGTATCCGATGTACCCAAATCATAGGCGCCACCCCAACCACCAGAAATAAAAATAACGTCGTAACTCGTGAAGTTTACGTCATCAATTTTTATTGAATTATTTAACTTTTTCAGTGCACTTTCATCTTTATAAAATCTTTTATCCGATGAAGATTTTACAAAGTAGGAAATTGTAAGAGGGTCAACTGGAATTTCACCTCCCTTTATACTTGCTAAATCTACCTTCATATTGGCGTCAACAAATTCATAATATGGCGCAGTGAGTTCGTGACTTGCCAAACCAGATTTTTTTCCAGTTGTTTGGCCGGGATAATTAAGCAAGCCATGACTTGTTGATATAATTAGTGCACTCTTATTCTCTAAGTTAAATACATTTCCTACATACGATGGATGGAGTCCCAAACCTCTTAATAAGTAGGGCATTAAAATAAGTAATAGTATCAGAAGCAAAGTAAGAATTGTAAGTGTGGTAGTTACAACCGATGAGTACATTTTTTTGCAGTGCTTTGTTTGTATTGACAGTTTATATCAATTATTTAGTCTTTTTATAATGAAATATTTAAAAATTTTTCCAGCAAAAGCTAATAATTATTATGAAGGCAATTCCTATATTCTTTGGTTAACTTATCTTTACTTATTGCCGATGGCATTTAGAACATTTACCCATTTATTCACATATGATGCAGGAATGAATCGGATTGCATCAATTGTAATTTTTCCAGTTACAAATAATCTTGATCCTAATAAAATAATTTATCTTCTAGGATCATTGTTTGGAGGGTCTCAACTGATTATTTTGTTAATCTCATTTGGAATACTTATTAAATATAAAAGTTTTCTACCACTTTTATGGATTATTTTTTGTCTTGATCATTTTATGCGTTTGTTAACTTTTGCGCTGCATTATCCTGGATCAGAATATACCACTTCTAATGCACCTGGAGGTTATATAGGATCACTTGTTTTGTTAGGGATTACATCTATAATCTTTTATTTATCATTATTAAGAAAGAAGGAAGCATATGGAAGTTAAGAATAAGTTGTACCCTTCACGTGATCAAATGAAAGGCTTCTTTGAAGTTGCCGATGATGAAGATAATGACAAACCAATTTACATGGTAAATTTGCTAAAATTTAAAAAAAAAGCAGAATATAGAGATGGACGGAAAACCAATCTTACTGGTATAGAAGCTTATCAAAAATATGCTGAAATCATTACAAAACATATTGAAGAATTAGGAGGAGAGATCACATTCTCTTCAAAAATAAAAAGGATGACTGTTGGAAAAGTTGAAGATTTATGGGATGTTTTAGTAATTGCAAAATGGCCTTCAAAAAAAATAATGGGTGAAAATATGAATCCTTCTGATCCAGTTCTTTTGGAAGGATATCAGCATCGAGAAGCAGGATTAGAGGGTCAGCTTAATATAGAGTCTGTAGAGATGGATACGTTAATTAATTTGAAATGATTGAACTTTACACATCGCCAACACCTAACGGGTATAAAATTTCAGTTGCTCTTGAGGAACTAGAAATTCCATATAATGTTCATGTGGTTAATCTACAATCAGGGGACCAAAAAAAACCTGAATTTTTGTCATTAAATCCAAATGGAAGGATTCCTGTAATAGTAGATACAGACAATGAGAATCTTTCAATTATGGAAAGTGGCGCTCAATTAATTTATTTAGCTGAAAAAGCAGGAAAACTCTTACCGACGGATACTATTGCTCGCTCTAGAGTGATCCAGTGGTTGATGTTTCAAATGGGAGGTATTGGACCTATGATGGGGCAAGCCAACGTATTTTTTAGATACTGGCCAGGTGAAAAATTGCAACCTGCTATTGATCGATATCAAAATGAAGGAAGACGTTTGTTTGAAGTATTAGAAACACGCCTCAAAGATAACCAATTTTTGGCTGATGATTTTAGTATTGCTGATATAGCTAACTGGTGCTGGGTCAGAACATATAAGTGGTCAGGAATCAATATAGATGGTTTAACCGGTGTGCAAAAATGGATACAAATGATGGAAAGTCGACCTGCTTGCAAGAAAGGTGTTGCAGTTCCAATAGATATTATGGAATTGATGAGAAACATGAAGCAATCAAAAGATTTAACAGATACAGGTTCAAAAATTATTCAAAAGTAAAAGGAGTTATATGAGTTTACCAAATCCTTTAATCATTCTTGGTGGAGTGGGATCACCGTATACACGTAAAATGCTATCTTATCTTCGGTTCAAGCAAATCCCTCATAAGATGATATGGGGTGATCCATCAGTTTATTTAGATAAACATGGCATAGAAAAACCTAAGCCTGGATTACTTCCAACTTTTGTTTTGCCAGATGATGATGGAAATCTCAAAGCGGTAACTGACTCAACGCCTTTAATAAGACGAATCGATACAGAAGTCAGTAATCGAAGTTCAATTCCAAGCGATCCAGCCTTAGCTTTTATTAATTACTTGCTCGAAGACTTTGCGGACGAATGGGGAACAAAATATATGTTTCATTATCGATGGCATGATCAGAAAGATGCAAATAATGCAGGAACAATACTTCCCTTACAAACGTTAGGTATGCTGCCTGATGAGATGTTAAATAATTTTAAAGAGATGATCAGTAAAAGACAAATTGATAGATTGTGGGTGGTTGGATCCAATAATGATACAGCACCAATTATTGATGCAAGCCTTAAAAGATTATTGAATATCCTTGAAAAACATCTTGCATCTTCTTCTTATCTTATCAGTAAAAGGCCTGCATCCTGTGATTTTGCTTTATACGGCCAGCTGTCACAGCTTGTTAATTTTGATCCAACTCCAAGAGAAATTTGTCATCAAGTATCCTTAAGAACAGTGGCCTGGGTTGGTTTAATAGAGGACCAGTCAGGTGTTGAGGTTAGAGAAGACCAATGGGGCACTGTTGAAAGCCTTCCCACAACTGTAAAAGATCTGTTAACTGAAATAGGTAAGGGCTATGTACCTGCTCAACTAGCTAATGCTAAAGCGATAGAAAATGGTGATAAAGAATGGGAAACTGAAATTGATGGTTGTGCTTGGAAACAAAAATCTTTTCCCTATCAGGCAAAATGCTTGAAATGGGTTAATGAGGAATACAATTTACTCTCAGAGGATGACAAGAAAAAAATTAATAATTTATTTGATGGTACAGGTTGTGAAAGGTTAATTTTGAATTAATGAAAATCGATTTTTATTTTTCAGTAAGAAGTCCTTACTCTTATTTAATATCACCGAGGATTATTATGCTTCGTGACAAATATGGAGTGGATGTTAATTTTAAACTTGTTTATCCACTTGCAATTCGAGAGCCTGAGTTTTTTGAAGGTAAAAACTTTTTTACCTATTTTTGGTGGAAAATGATTGATATGAAATTGAAAGCTAGAAGACTGGGCTTACCGTTTTCTCTTCCTCCAAAGCCAGATCCAATCCGTCAAAATACCTTTACAGGCGAAGTTTTAAAGGATCAGCCGTTTATATTTGATATTTGTCATTTCTTGCAGGCAATTGAGCATGATAAGCAACTTGATTTTGCTTACGAGATTTCTCGCTGTATCTTTGGTGGTACTGAAGATTGGCATAAAGATAATAATCTCATTGAAGTTACAAATAAACTGGGACTAGATTTTCAATCTATAAAGAACAAGGTTGCTGAAAAAGAAGAAGAAATAATTTCTCAAATTAAAAAAAATCAAAAAGAGCAACTTGAAGCTGGCCATCATGGTGTACCGTTGTCAGTTTACAAAGATAAGTTTTTCTTTGGGCAAGATAAATTTAACGACTTAGTTAAGGAATTAAGAAAAGACGGTTTAAATATTTAATAAATAATTATCACTACTGAGCCGATATACCTCTTATTCTCTCTGATCTTCTGCGCAATAATTCGGTTACAATTAATATCAATGTAGAAAGAACAATTAAACATGTGGCAACAGCCATGATTGTTGGGCTAAGCTGCTCTCTTAATCCAGTCCACATTTGAAGTGGGATAGTCGTTAGATTTCTATCTCCTCCTGCTACAAAGAGAATTACAACGATCTCATCAAATGAAGTGACAAATGCAAATAAAGCACCAGAGATTATGCCAGGCGTTATCAGCGGTAATGTAATTTTAAAGAAGGTATTAGTTGGTGTACTCCCAAGACTTGATGCTGCACGTGTTATGCTATCATCAAATCCACTTAAGGTTGCAGTAACTGTTATTACAACAAATGGTGTTCCTAAGATAATATGAGCAATGACGATTCCAGGAAAAGTTGCAGCTAATCCAAGTTTTGCAAGAGAAAAGAAAATCGCGGAGCCTGAAATAATAAGAGGAATAATCATTGGCGAAATAAGAATGCTCATAATTAATTGTTTATATGGCATATATCGGCTACTCAGACCTAAGGCTGCAACAGTTCCTAGAATAGTGGCCCCAATCGTAGAAAAAAAGGCGTAATAAATACTGTTTCTAGCAGCAATACCCCACGGATTTTTGGTTCCATAGATCATATCTTCATACCATCTAAGTGAAAATGCTTCGGGTTGAAGAGCTAGCATGCCATCAGAAAAATGAATGTATTGTTCTGCATTAAACGAAAGTGGAATGATCACAAACAGTGGGGCAATTAAGAAAAAAAATACCGCTGTGCAAATAACCAGATATGAGTAGTGCCATACTCTGTAACGTGTCTCAGTATATTTGGGTAATGCCATTCTATCCAAGCCTCATATTATCGATTCCGACAATTTTATTATAGAGCCAATAAACGATTAGCACGGCAATAAGAAGAACAGTTGCCATTGCTGTAGCTAGAGACCAATCAAGTGATTGCTGCATATGATAGGCAATTCTGTTACTAATTAATGTTCCCTTTGCCCCGCCAACTAGTGCTGGAGTAATATAGTATCCAATAGAAAGGACGAAGACCAAAATTGAACCAGCGCTTATGCCAGCGTAAGTAAGTGGAAAATATATTTTCCTAAATGCATGAAAAGGTGTTGCACCCATGGACGTTGCGGCTCTCATCAAACTTGGAGGTATTGTTTTCATGACACTGTAAAGTGGAAGCACCATAAACGGTAAGAGTATTTGCGTCATAGCAATAAACGTACCAGTCATATTGTACATTAACTCAAGTCTCCCTTCGTCTGCAACAATACCTAATGATACAAGTGTATCGTTTAGCACTCCTTGTTTTTGTAATAAGACCATCCAGCTTGATGTTCGAACAAGAAGAGAAGTCCAAAATGGAAGTAAAACACAAATCATTAATAGATTTGAATATCGTGTTGGCAGAACCGAAAGTAAATGTGATATCGGATAAGCAAGTAAGAAACAGCAGAATGTAACCCCTGCGGCAACAAAAATAGTTCGCAACCAAAGTGTTACATTTATACGTTTTTTTTCTGGTATTCTCTCAATTGAACCATCATATTTTTGTTCAAAATCAAAAGTTGTGAGATACTTTCTATAATGGTAAGCATCAGTACCTCTTTTTAGAGCCAGCCAATACTCTATATCACCCCACTTTTTGTGAACATCAATAAACTGATCGAGAAAATTTGCATTTTCATCAAAGTCATCAAGTTTCCTCGCAGTTTTTTTTATAAGACTTGTAAATCCACCTTTTTCATAATTTAGCCTAGTAGCAATTTTTCCATGATTTTTCTCTTCAACTAAACCTTTAAGTTCATAAAAAAATATTGAAGTTACATCCTCTCCAGGCATCTCGCTTCCATCCCAAGTTTGCATGACATCGTGAGTATCACTCAAAAATTCATGCATCTGAACATTGTCAATGCTTCTTCCAAGCATTTGAAATATGGGAATAAGGTAGGCAAAAATTATAAAAAATAGCAGTGGTGCCGCTAATAAAAATGCCGTTGTTCTTCGTCTTCGTTCAACTTTTTTGAGCTTTACAGATAGTAATTCTCCATCTGACGTTCTAATTTCTGAGGGCATTAAGGATTAGAATACTTAATTTAGGTGACTTGGGCAACCCATAGGTTGCCCAAGTTTTAGTCTTTTATAAGTT
>CEOF01043416.1_pt1 | contig 12028 bp, 8 predicted proteins | sample 361311 | NCBI WGS metagenome assembly CEOF01 (sample SAMEA2619667, study PRJEB7988) | marine metagenome | biome: marine biome (ENVO:00000447); feature: surface water layer (ENVO:00002042); material: "saline water (ENVO:00002010), including plankton (ENVO:xxxxxxxx)" | depth 5 m
GAGCTCTGCAAAAGCTTTTACAGCGGTTCGAATCCGCTCGATGCCTCTCTTAAGAACCCGTTTGTTCGGGTTTTTTTAATCGTTGACTATAATCTTTCCTCCAAGTGTGGTTTGTGTAATTTGTTTCCGCGGTTTACTAAAAACGCGCACTATACCTCCTCCTGTTACCCTAGCGTCTAGTTGGTCTTTCGCATTTACATAAGCTACACCACCCGCTACTACATGCGTAATAACACTTTCAGCTTTTAATTTTTCTGCTTCACAACTACCGCCTGAGTTTATTTTTAAGTCTAAGGTTTTCGTTGTGCCTTCTAAGGTTAGTCTTCCCCCTGTGGCTACGTTACTTTTTATTCTCCGAGAATCTATTTCAAGTACTACCTTTGATCCCTCTCTTACTTTAAGTGTTATTTCTTCTTGTTCTAATGGTTGCTTTGCTATTATTTTACTTCTTTGGCTGGCCGTTATGTGATTAGTTGGTTGGCTAAAATATATCTCTACAAATGAAAACTCTTGCGTAATTAAAGATGTAATAGATTGCTTGATTTTTAGGGTTGATCCTTTTTGTTGAACGATAACGCTTTGCTGATAGTCCCCATACACTATTACTTTGTTATCCTTTGAGGGGATTAGTTGTACTTCTAATCCAGAAAATATTTTGAGGGCAGAAAAAGGGGAAACAATAACAATTCTTTTTTCTTGCGCGGTTCCTTGGAAAGAGAAAACAATGAACCAAATAAAAACAATGTAAATTTTCATTTATTTATATCCTTTTCGATCCAAAGATACGCTTTAAGCTTGAACGAAATCAAGGTGCCTTCTGATTACATCTGCTTTTTTTACTTTAATCGTTATTGGATCTCCCAATTCAAAAGTTTTTTTTGTCCTTTGCCCCACCAAGGCAAATTCTTTTTCTAGGAAAACAAAGTAATCTCCTTTAATGTCAGAAACGCGAATCATTCCTTCGCACTTATTTTCTTTTAATTCCACAAAAATCCCCCTTTCTGTAACTCCTGTTATCACACCATCATATGTTTTTCCAATCTGATTTTGCATATAGGCAACTTGCATATATTTAATAGAATCTCGTTCTGCTTTTGTGGCAAGTTGTTCTCTATTTGATGCGTGCTCGCATGCTGCTTCTAAATCTTGTGTTGCTCGGTACTTCGGTTCTTTTTGGTATTGTATTAATAATCGATGCACTAAAACATCTGAATATCTCCTAATCGGTGAGGTAAAATGAGTATAATGTGAGAAAGAAAGACCGTAATGACCAATGTTTCGTGTCGTATATATAGCTTTGCTCATTGCTCTTAAGGTTAATGTGTCTATTATGTGTTGTTCTTTCTTCCCTGAGCTTTTCGTTAATAGAGAATTTATGCTTTTAGCAATATTTTTTTTTTCTATGTCAAAAGTATATCCAAACCTCTGAACGAATTCTCTCAATGATTCTAATTTATCGGGGTCTGGTTCATCGTGAATGCGATAGATAAAGGGTAACTTTTCTTTTCTTTTTCCTATCATTTCTGCTGCATTTCTATTGGCGAGAAGCATAAATTCTTCCACCAACTGATGTGCTCTTTTAGACTCTTTAAAGTGAACTCCTACTGGTTGATTATCATTACCAAGGGTAAAATTAACTTCTTGTCGATCGAAAGATAATGCTCCGTTATCAAATCTATTCTTTCTTATTTTTTGGGCAAGGCTGTCTAAAGTATTTATAGCTTCAAACATTTCTAAATTAATTGTGTATGCTACCTCTTTTAGAGATGTTTCTTGTGAGACTGCAGGTGAATTACTTTCTAATAAATATTGAACCTCTTCATAGGAGAAACGATGGTTTGATAAGATAACGGTTTTTCCTAACCATTTGGTAACTATTTTTCCTGATGGCGTTATCTCAAATACGACACTCATTGTCAGCTTTTCTTCATTTGGCCTGAGAGAACAAACCCCGTTGGATAGTTTCTCTGGCAGCATAGGAATGACACGATCGACTAGATAAACCGATGTGGCTCGGTTGTAGGCTTCTTCTTCCAAAGAGGTTCCTGGTCGTACATAATGTGAAACATCCGCAATATGAATTCCTATTTCATAGGATCCATTGGATAAAATTTCGAAAGATAGGGCATCATCAAAATCTTTAGCGGTTACTGGATCTATTGTGAATGTTAGTTTTCTTCTGAAATCTCTTCTTTTTTTTATTTCTTCCCCTTTAATGCACGTTTCTATTTCCTCCGCCTCTTTTTCTACGACTGGTGGAAAACTGTAAGGAAGGCTATACTCGTGGAGAATGGCGTGTATTTCTGTTTCTTGTTCTCCTGGTATACCTAAGCTTTTCACTATTTTCCCCGTTGGACAATCTTCTCCTTGATGCCAAGAATCAAAAACTACGACAACCTTTTCCCCTTCTTTATATTTCTTAGCGTTTGTTTTTGATATAAAAAAATCTGTATGCATTCTAATATTTCTGGTTAATACAAAAGCAAATTCTTTTTTTTTCTCCAGAACGCCAACATATTCTTTTTTATGTCTTTCTAAAACACGTATAATCCTCCCTTCCCATTCCTCTTTTCTTCTATTTCTCTCATAACTTATCTCTACAGTGTCCCCATGTAACGCAACACCAAATTTTTTTTTGTTAATTTTTATATATATTTCCTCTTTGTCGAGAAATACTGCCCCTTTGTTATTTGGAAGTATAGTGAATTGTGCTACTGCTGTTTTTTTTGCTCTCTGGTGCAGTTGATATAATCCCCTTGATTCATTTTTAATTAACTTTTTGTTGCTCATCCTTCCTAAAGAACGTATAATTTCATTTCTTCCATTACTATCATTAACATTTAGAAGGCTCGCTATCTGTTTATAATTAAGTTTTTGTGTTGGGTGGTTTAGGAAAATTTCATGTATTTTCTTTTCTACACGTAATTGTGTTTGTTTTCTTTTGGACATTTATCTTTATATAGGACACAAAGTTACACCATCTAGTTTTTTTAAATGGGGTTTTCAACGTTAGTTTACAATTAATCATACTTTACTTTTTTTTATAAATATTCTATATAAATGATTATGTGTTAAGAGCGGTAAAAAAACCTAGTCTTTTTTTTTTTTTTTAGATAGTATGATTATTATTAATATTTAATGAGCAAAATTCTACATCACAATATTTTAAAAATAAATAGATTAGAGAAGTAATTAACATTAGTTAATTATTATAAATAATAATAAATTGTTTGTAAAAATTAATACATTATGTGTTTATAAGAGCAACAAAAATGCCCCATAATTATATAATAAATAAGAAAAAAAAGCAACCACCAACCGACCAATTTTTATAATTAAGAGAAAAAAACAGCAAAACAAATAATATTGTTCTTAATTATTAACAAATAGTTTTCAAGTCAATTAACAAATAAATAAATTAACCATATGTGTTTATTATTTTTGCTTAAAATGAAATTATGAAAATAAGCATAGGGAATGACCATGCGGGCTACACGCGTAAAAATGTGCTGATAGAATATTTAAACAAAGAGGGGCACGACATAAAAAATTATGGAACAGACACAGTAACAAGTGTTGATTATCCAGACTTTGTTCATCCTGTAGCAAAAGATATAGTTGAAGGAAAAGCAGAATTTGGCATTCTTCTTTGTGGTAGTGGAAACGGAGTCGCTATAACAGCAAATAAATACAAATTAGTAAGAGCTGCACTATGTTGGAATAAAGAGTTGGCCAACTTAGCAAGAGCCCATAACAATGCAAACATTCTATGCATACCCTCTAGATTTATAAAAGAGGAAAATCTCCTTGTCACGGTAGAGTTTTTTTTAAAGACACCCTTTGATGGGGGGAGACACAAAAGAAGAGTAAATAAAATTTGTTGAAATTTAATAAAAGATGAAGTGGAAAATTCTACCGTTTGATAGACTCACAAGAAAGGAACTATATGCGATTATGAGGTTTAGAGCCTCAGTGTTTATTGTAGAGCAAAACTGTGTTTACCAGGACATTGATAATCAAGACCAAAACGCATATCACCTCATTGGAAAAGCAAAAGAAGAAAATATTTGTGCTTATGCAAGAATTATTCCACCCAAACGCGGATATGTTTCGATTGGTAGAGTAGCAGTATATGCAAAGGAAAGAAACAAAGACTACGGAAAAACCCTGATCATAAAGGCTATAAAATTCAGCAAACAAAAATTTAAAGGGAAACAAATAAAAATATCAGCACAAAAATACCTAGAGACTTTTTATTCGAGCTTAGGTTTTGAATATAAAGGAGAAGACTATCTAGAAGACAATATCCCTCACTGCGCAATGTATTATTCCTTCGAATAAAAAACACGACTAAAAAGTCTATTTAAAATTTTGTTTAAGTCTTCAAAAAGGATAAGATGATCGTAATTATAGATAACAAATAACCCGATTGGCCTATCTGACAAATTAGGATGATCAACAAGATAACGATCAATAATCGCCCTCATTTGCCTTTTGATTCTATTACGATGTGTTGCTTTAGGCACCCTTTTTTTAGGAATACTAATACCCCATCTCAAAGAATTACATATTCCATGTTTATAAATTATGGTTAATTGACACACACGAACACTCGACCCCTCCTTAAAAAGCGAGTCAATAACAAATTTTTCTTTTATTTTTCTGCTTTTGATGATGTTTCACTTTCTTCGTGCAAATATAAGTTGTTCTCCCGATTGATATCGGCCATAAAAAAGGTCGGGTCAATAACAACAGAAAGAATGTTTTCAGCTGGAAGATCAATCAGAAAACGATATTCGGGGTTTGCCCATGACCAGTCCTCCAACTGTATCCATGGCATATTGTACGGATTATCTTTCTGTCCGCGCATGATAGTTAAGGGGATATAATATAATCTCTGTTGACCATTTTTAAGGTTTACTAAAAGATCAATGGGCATCGGCATCTCCTGCAGACGTTTTAATGTAATTTCTGTTTGATTTTCATTAGTTTTAATCACACTATGAATACTGTAGTCTATTGTATTTGTGGTTTGAGTCCAGTCGGTCAAATACCATTTTAACTGAATCCCAGAAACACGTTCTGCAACTCGTCTAAAATCATTAGGACGCGGGTGCTTAAATTTGAATTCCCTGTAATATTCACGCAAGGTTTTTGACAAACTTTCTTGGCCTATCACATATCCTAATTGCGCCAAAAAAACAGCTCCCTTAGAATAAGCAGTCCTTTCATAAGCATAATTATAACTATAACGATTCGCGTTTGTCATTTGAGGCTGCTCATTTCCAGAGCGGGCAAGTGCGAAATAACCCTCATATGAACTTTCAACAGGAAAACTATCCTGTTTTTCTAATACAGCTGCCTCAGCATAAGCACTAATAAATGATGTAAAACCTTCATCCATCCATTCGTGTTTCATTTCATTTGTAGCAAGTACGTGCTGAAACCAAGAATGAGCAAGCTCGTGCGCCGTGACCGCAACAAGACCCTCATAAGAACGACCGCCAGTAATTAAAGTGAGCATCGCATACTCCATTCCACCATCACCACCTTGCACAACACTATATTGTTCATAAGGATATGGTCCAATAGTATTATTATAAAACTGCATTAACGAGGCAGTTATTGGTTGTAACATTTTCCAATTTTCAATAATTTCATGATTATCCTTATAAAAAAAGTGAAGATCTACACCATTGGGACCAGGATAGATATCATGAATATAGTCTGGATCAGCAGCCCAAGTAAAATCATGAACTTTTGGTGCCACAAAATGCCAAGTTAACTTTCCACGCTTTGTTTTTGCTTTTTTAATGTCCGCAAATCCGTGACCTACCATCTCTTTATTTTGTAAGTAACCACTGGCTGCAACTGTATAGTTTTCGTCAATTTTGATTTTCACATCAAAATTTCCCCAAACCCCATGAAACTCTCTTCCTAAATAAGGCTCAGCATTCCAGCCATCATAATCATATTCTGCCATTTTAGGAAACCATTGGGCCATTGACAACGCAACACCGTCTCTTGAGTTTTTTCCTGCACGGCGAATCATTGAGGGCACTTGACCTGAAAACACCATCGTGAATTCAGTTGACTGATGAGGTAGTAGTTGCTTGGCCAAAGGCACTTCTAAAATTGTTCCGGCTGTCTTGGGAGCTAAATTAATACCATCTTGTTTAAGATTAGTAACCTTTAAATACCCACGGTTTTGTGGCTGTAAGGTGTCAAAATTAACCTGGAAACGGGTGTTGCGATCTTTTCCACTTTTTAATCGTATTGACATTTCACTATCGGGATGAAAGGCATTGTAAAACAAATGAAAATAAACACTTTTTAAAGTGTCTGGCGATTGGTTTTTATAGACAAGGGATTGAGTCCCCTCATATCGATGAGATTCAACATCCATGTCCACAACCATTTTATAGTTCACTTCTTGTTGCCAGTAGGTTTGCGAAATGGCTATATTTAGAGTCATTAAGAAAGATAAAAAGAGAAAGTATTTTTTCATTTTTTTTTGGTTTTGGAGGCAAGGAGTAACGCATTATAGAGATTAGCCATTTTCCCCGTTTTAGAAAGTTGATTTGGTGAGACCAAAAGCTTATTTTCAGGGTGGATGACTTCTTGAAACAGGGGTACGCCAGAATCAAGGATTATTTTTTTTATCGTGGCGGCAGAAAATTTAGGAAAAAAAGAGCGCAAAACAGCAGCAATTCCCGCCACATTAGGAGCAGCCATAGAAGTGCCATTCAAATACTTGTAGCTCTCTCCAGGAACAGTAGAGTATATTTTTGAACCAGGTGCAAATATGTCAACCTCTGAGGCACCAAAGTTTGAAAAAGAGGCAACCTGATTTGAGCTATAGACAGGCCCAGTGGCGCCTACCGTCAAGAAGTTATTGATAAATTCCACACCTTCTATTTGGTCTGTCGGGTAGGTGGAAGAGGCACCAAAGTCTATGTTTTTATTATCATTTCCTGCAGCATTGACTACTAACACATCTTTGGATTCAGCATAACGAAGTGCATCAAAAACCCAATCTCGGTGGGGTGAAAAATCCTTTCCGAAGCTGGTATTAATAACACGTGCACCGTTATCTACAGCATACCTAATGGCCAAGGCCACATCCTTATCATACTCGTCTCCGTCAGGTACAGCTCTTATTATCATTAGCTCTAAATTTTGATTCACTTTTTGAAAAACATTTTTTTGGCCACATACCCTAGCAATAATACCAGCTACATGAGTGCCATGTTCTGCACTTTTTAGATAAGGACCTACCACATTGGCGTTTCCATAGACCCGATCGTGTAAGTCATTGGTATTGTCACCAACAACCGAACGCCCCTCAAAGTCTATGTTAAAATGGAAATTCATACGCGCTTCAAGGTGGTCTAGATATTCTTCGATATCAGCGACCATGATGTTTGCTTTTATCATAAACTCTTTTATACGAATGGCATCAATAATTGCAGGGCTTTTAGGGTTTATATTTTTTGCTTGTTGAAGAGAATAGTCCTTTATTCCCAAAAACTTAGTTAAGATGCTGTCTGCACTCGTGATTCTTTCTAGCAGTGCACTTATTTGTGGTAGCTCACTACTAACACGACTCTTATTTTCTTTAAGAATGGAAGCATACACATTGAACTCTTCTCTCGAGGGGTCAGTGATCCTCATTAGGCGAACATACTCCATGTTTTCTTTATCCGAGTTACCCAAGAAATTCCAGCCATGCATATCGTCTACAAAGCCGTTTTTGTCATCGTCAACTCCATTATTTTCAATTTCATCTTCATTAACCCACACCATATCCTCTAAATAAGAGTGAGAAGTGTCAACGCCTGAATCAATAATTCCGACAATAATTTGCTCTCCAGATTTGTTCTGTAATAATTCTGTGTAAGCTCTTAAAACACTTGTTCCTGGAATTGAATCTTTCTCCAAATCAAGCAGATACCATTGTTTTTTTTGGTCATCTGTAAGAGGCACTGTTTTTGTCCTTAACGAGGGGTTAACGACCAGTGGTTCACCAACAAATTGAATAGCTCCGCACCCAACGAGAAAAAATGCTAGATTAACCGCGAAAATTTTATTCATCTTTTTAAAAAAAGTGTTCAAATTTAAAACTTTGATCCAAGCGAATACCCTTTTCTGTTTCTTTTAAAGAAATTAATTCGTTGTAAGGGTCATGTTCTAGAAGTAGCATGTAGTTTTCTTCAATAGCTAGTTTCATAAACCAATCTTTCTCTTCAAGAGTCTTTAATGGCCTAGTATCATAGCCCATAATGTAGGGAATAGGAATGTGGCCAACGGTTGGTATAAGATCGGCGGCGTATACTATTTTTTGGCCTTTATATTTAAATACAGGTAACATTTGCTTTTCAGTATGGCCATTCATAAGGAGTATCTCAAAAGGGAAAGGGGTCTCTTTGATGTGCCTTTCTTCATCAAGTATAAAATTTAGTTGTCCGGTTGTTTCGATAGGGTTGAGATTATCAGCTAAAAAGGAAGCCTTTTCTCTAAGATTTGGTAAAATGGCCCATTGCCAATGTTTTTGATGCACCCAATAGCGAGCGTTTTTAAAAGTGGGTATTAAACGATTGTCTTGGCTTTTTTCAATGGCACCACCGCAGTGGTCAAAATGAAGATGCGTAAAAAAAACATCAGTAATTTCGCTGGGGTCAACCCCTCTCTTTTTTAGTGAACTCAAAAGATCATACGGACCAAAGCGGCCAAAATGGCTAAAAAATTTCTCGCTTTGCTTGTTTCCCATTCCACAATCAATCAATATGAGTCGATCTTCATAGGAGACCAATAAGCAACGAGAAGCCATTTCAATTCGGTTTTTACTGTCTGTGGGGTTTGTTTTTTCCCAAAGGGTTTTGGGAACAACGCCAAACATGGCTCCACCGTCGAGTTTAAAATTGCCTGCTTCAACAGGAAAGAGTTCCATTTTATTTTAGTTTAATTCGAGCTAAAACGGCATCTGAGGTCATATATAAATAATCTTCTTTTAGATCAAAGCCACAGTTGGCAGTTGCGTTTTGCAAAAGGATTGTTCCTAAATGTTTCCCATCGGGATCAATTATCAAAACACCGCCAGGGCCTGTAGCAAAAATCATCCCAGAAGAATGTACTTTAAGTCCATCAAAAAGTCCGTCTCTGTCTTTTAAGAGCTCACTGCCATCAAAGAAAACTCTAGATTGATAGGGAACGGTGGTTAGATTAACCGCTAAGATAATAGGGTTGGCAGCATAAGAATTGGCCACATAGAGTGTTTTTTCATCTAAAGAAAGCCCAATACCGTTAGGGCGTTCGAGTTTGTTAGTGATGAGTGTGAGTGAGCCATTTGGCGTTAATTTATAGACACCATTGTAAGGGAGTTCTTTTTCTGGATCTTGATCTTGCTGGTTCAATCCGTAAGGAGGGTCTGTAAAAAAAAGAGTTCCGTTTTTTGAAAAGACGAGATCATTAGGACTATTGAAGCGTTTTCCTTCAAATTGATCCACCAAAGTTTCATAGTGGGGCTGTTGAAAAGACCAACTGGTGAGTTTAGCCACTCGGCGGTCACCATGTTGACAGAGAATTAGACTGCCATTTTCATCCAGTGTTAGACCATTGGACCCTTTTTCACCAATTCTGCTCACCCCAGAAGTGTATCCACTTGGGTTTAAAAATAAACTTAGACCTTTCTCTGGACTCCAAAAAAACACTTTGTTTTGAGGCACATCAGAAAAGAGTAGACCATTAAGCTGCGGAACCCAAACTGGGCCCTCTGACCATTCAAAGCCTGTCGCAAGCACTTCAATATCAGGATTAGAGACAAAGAAGCAGTCCATTTTTGAATCAATAACCTCAACTCGTCCAAAAGGTGAATCTTGCCCAATTAGTACGCTAAAAAACAATACGAAAAGACTTGATATAAACAAATTAAATTTCACGGTGATAAAGTTTTTTTACAAAATACGAATTTTGCGGTGATTTAGCTTTGTTCTAAAAGCTGAACCAAATCATTGCCATAGGCTAACATTCTTTTGATTTCTTGAGTGCTCAATAACCGATCTTTTCCCTTTATGAGTAGACCAGATCCATTACATTCAAGATGATAAATATTATGACTCTCAAAAAAGAAAACAAGCCTTTTACTAAACAACTTTTGAATTTCTTTTCGGTTTTTACCGCTTAGATGGAAATTCCTTGAAAAATCTGGAAATTCCTTGAAATCGATATCTTTCTTTTCACCAATCCAAGAATATAAATTGGAATAGAAATTTTCTTTATCCAGTAAAAACGAAGGTAAAGTTCGGTCAATTTTGATATAGAGAAAGGTAGCTTTGATGTCTTCTTTTGCAATAAACGCGCCTTCAGAATAATTTAAATCAAAGAGAAGCATTTTTTGATCATCGCGCGCAAGACTGTTATATTGGTAATTTAAGACATGAGAATCAAAAAATAAAAAGTCTTCAATGGCCGCTGGTTGGGTCACAAAGTCAGGAAGATACTCCCACCCCAGGTCATCACCCAGTTTTTGAAGTTGAGATTGTCTTCTAGTGAGCACTTGCGGTAGGTGAATAAGACTCTCAATAGGCCTTGATTTTTTTACAGCAAAAGGATGATCAGTTTTTGAAGCATGGATATCCAACCCGATAATTTCAAATAAACCACCTCTCTTAGCAAAAGTGCGTTGATAATCACTGAGAGATTCCATGGCAGTATGATCCACAAACTCACACAATGAAAAATCAATTATGGCATGTTGGTCCTCTGGAATTTCATCAAGTTTAGCACGAAGCTTAAACAGGTTTAAGAAAGAGCAAAAGTTTTTTACGCTTACATAATAGTTTTTACTTTCTTCTTCTTGATACATCAGTACATTAGGTTTAAATACGTTTCTAGAAAACAGAAAGAAGCTTCTGTTGATTAAAATATGGATGATAAGGGTAGAGAGCATCCCGATGACTATTCCAGAAATGAGGTTCGTGATCAAGGTAGCTATTAAGGTTGTTAAAAAAATAAGTGCTTGCTCCCGACCAATTTTATAAATACGAAAAAGGTTTTCTGGTGTAGAAAGTTTGTATCCTGTGTAGACCAATATTGCAGCGAGAGCGGTGAGGGGAATCAAAGCGATTTGTTGGTTAAATAACAATAGAAATAACACTAAAAAAAGAGCATGAAAAAAATTGGCCGATCGATTAGAACCACCATTATTTGCATTTACTGAACTTCTAGCAATTACAGTGACCACATTAAGACCTCCTAAAAAACCACTTAAAACTGAAGCGACTCCAATAGCTCTCAGGTCTTTATTCACATTTGAACGTCTTTTTTTGGGATCTAGTTTATCTACAGCCTTTATGCTCAAGAGAGTTTCAATGCTGGCAATTAAGGTGAGTGATATCACAACGCCCCAAAAAGTTCCAGTGTTCAACTGACTAAAATTGGGTTTGGGTAGGTCAGCAACGAGATTGTCTGGAAATTGAATCAATAAAGAGTCATCTATAGGAGCAGGTACTCCCACAACAATAAGATAATAGTAGCTTGTCCCAATGGCTATTAGAACGACCCACATTGGGGCCGGAATTAAGTGGAAATAAGGGTTTCGAATTTTACTATACAGAAATAAAAAAACCAAACTCCCTAAACCTAGAATACCAGCAAAGGGTTGTTTATTAAAAAACTTCAATACGCTTTCTGGAATTTGAGCAAGCTGTTCTATAGTATTACCACCAATAAGAGTATCACCAAGCATCACATGAAACTGTTTGGCTAAAATACCAACTCCTATAGCGGCTAACATTCCTTGTAAGGCAGAGGCCGGGAAAAACTCACTCAGAGCACCGAGCCTAAAAAGACCGAAAAGGAACATTAAAACACCAGAAAAAATAATGGCAGCAAGGGTAATTAGATAGCCTGCCTTTAGATCTCCATTACCTAAAGTAGTGATAGCACTAAGCACGACAATTACAAGACCATTTCCAGGACCAGTAATGGTCAAATGCGAACCACCAAAAAGGGCTACAATCGATCCTCC
>CEOF01034393.1_pt1 | contig 11982 bp, 7 predicted proteins | sample 361311 | NCBI WGS metagenome assembly CEOF01 (sample SAMEA2619667, study PRJEB7988) | marine metagenome | biome: marine biome (ENVO:00000447); feature: surface water layer (ENVO:00002042); material: "saline water (ENVO:00002010), including plankton (ENVO:xxxxxxxx)" | depth 5 m
GATATAGGACCGTGGTCTGGATTGGCGATGCATCCATTTGAACATCTGCTTTATTTCAGTGGTATCCTGATCCACTGGCTAGTTCTGTCCCACCCAATTCACGCTATCCTGCATGTACAAGCAACAGGACTTACACCGGCGCTTGGGCATTTAGGGTTTGATAAATATCTATTCGCAGAAAAAAAACCTCTAACCTTAGGGCAACGTTATTTTCACTACTTACACCATAAATATTTCGAATGTAATTATGGTGGGGACGGTACAGTGCCAATGGATAAATGGTTTGGTTCATTCCATGATGGATCTGAGGAAAGTAATAAGCTAATACTTGAGCGTCGAAAAAAGGCTAGAATAGGTGCCTAAAGTTTGAATGAAAAATCATAGGAATATCAAATGACTGTATTACCCGCCAAAATGAAAGCCGTTGAAATAAGGGACTTTGGTCCCCCAGAAGGCCTCCAACTAACGGACCGAGTAATGCCAACACCTAATGAAGACGAAGTACTTATCAAGGTGGCGTTTGCCGGAGTTAATCGGCCCGATGTGATGCAACGACTTGGCGGTTATCCGCCACCACCCGGAGCATCGGACATTCCTGGTCTAGAAATCGCCGGAGAAATTGTTTCTAAAGGAAATAAAGTTGGAAATTTAAATATTGGCGAGAACGTTTGCGCTCTGGTTTCTGGAGGTGGATATGCGGAATACTGTACAGCACCTGCTCTTCAATGCCTGCCAATACCAAAAGGTTTTACCTTAGAAGAAGCCGCCTCCATTGTGGAAACAAGTTACACCGTCTGGACAAATGTTTTTACGCGAGGTCGCTTACAGTCGGGAGAAACTATCCTTATTCACGGAGGAAGCAGTGGCATCGGCACCACTGCCATTCAGTTAACCAAAGCCTTTGGAGCGAGAGTAGTTATTACTGCCGCATCCGAAGCGAAATGCAAAGTGTGTAAGGAGTTAGGGGCTGATCGTACAATAAATTATAATGAAGAAGATTTCGTGGAAGTAATGAAATCAGAAGGACGTGCTGATGTGATACTCGATATGGTTGGTGGACCATATATGCAGCGTAACTTGGATTCTCTCAACGTGGAAGGTCGGTTATGTCAGATTGCTTTCCTGCAACCTCCAGTAGTTGAGAAATTTAATTTTTTAAAAATGTTAACTATGCGATTAACCCTGACAGGGTCCACACTTCGCCCCCGAACAGTTGAACAAAAAGCAGAAATAGCAGCGGACCTAAACGAATACGTTTGGCCACTTTATGAGCAAGGAAAAATTAAACCTGTGCTCTATAAAACGTTTTCACTAGAGAATGCTTGTGATGCTCATACTCTAATGGAGTCCAGTAAACATATCGGAAAAATTATGCTGAATTGTGGCTAGTTTTCGACCACGACAAGTATCAACGTTCCACACTTATATCCAGCCATAAGTTTGATGTAATGACCGCCTCATCGCCTTTGCGAAGGACGATAGTAGTGGTCGCTGACTCAATTATAGCGGGACCAGAGACGGTTGCACCAGGAGAAAGGCTCTCCAAATCAAAAACCAAAACATCTTGCCAGCCTGCCAGGTATATATGTCTCTGTTTACTTTGGCCTACTGTCGTGCCCGATGTTTTTTGCGGCTCTTCCGGTAATCTTGGTAACTCGCCGATAACAGCCAACCTGCCATTGACGAGAACAGCCTCCTGATCTGGCAAGCTGTAAGTAAAAAGTTCATTGTGCCGCGCGTGAAACCTATTTGATATTTCTTTCATCAAGTCTTTACTATCAAAATTAACACCATCCAGAGATACATCTATTTCATAAATTTGCTCTCCGTATCTCATATCGGCAGACGACTTTATACTAATTTCACCGTCAAAAGCGGCGGCTAAACGTGCTCTGCCCTCCTGCTCCATCTCATGAAAAATCTGACGAACCGAGCTTGCTTCTAAGGACCCCGCGTCTCCTATATGTGTTCTGCTAACCTCGTATCTAAGATCAGTTGCAAGCATTCCCCATGCTGATAACACCGCTGCTGTCCGAGGGACTACTACCCGTCTAACCTCTAACTGACGCGCTATTTCGGTAATATGAATTCCAGCCGCCCCGCCGAATGATAACAACGCGAATTTGCGAGGGTCAACTCCTCTGCGCACCGAAACAAGCCTTATACCTTCTGCCATTTGGGTATTAATAACTCGGTGAATACCTTCTGCCGCTTCAGCTCTACTCACTGACAGTTTGCTCGCTAATTTATCGACCGCCACCTCAGCTGCTTCTTTATCAAGGCTCTCTCTTCCCCCTAAAAAATTATTGGGGTCTAGAAATCCAAGCACAACACTAGCATCTGTTACAGCAACTTCAACGCCGCCTTTGCCATAACAAGCTGGTCCTGGAACGGCTCCTGCACTTTCTGGTCCGACACGAAGAATACCTCCATTATCTACCCTTGCAATTGAACCACCCCCAGAAGCAATACTGACGATATCTAGGGATTGTAGTGCAACGCGCTGTCCTGCAATCCCTCTTGTTGATGAAAGTGCAGGTTCACCGTTTACGATCATCGAAATATCAGTACTGGTTCCTCCCATATCAAAAGGTACTAGATTTTCCGCCCCGATTAACGATGATCCATAGCGACTACCTGCAACACCCCCAGCGGGACCAGATAATACCGTACCTGCAGCCAATCTGACTGCTTCATCAATTGGCGCTACCCCACCATGGGATAAAATAATTAAAACAGGGCCCTGATAACCTGTCTCACGTAACCTATCCCCAAGTTTTCGGAGATACTTTTCCACAACTGGTCTTACATAGGCATTTACAACGGTCGTTGAAACACGCTCATATTCTTTTATCTCTGGGAATACTTCAGATGACAATGAAACCGAGACACCGGGAAGTTTCGATTCAATTCGTGCACGTGTTTCTTTTTCATGTTTTGATTCTTTGTAGGCATGTAAATAACAGACGGCTATAGAAGTAACATCCGCCTCTTTCAGTTTCTCGATAGCTGCGTCGAGAGAATCATTATCTAATGGGACGTGGATTGAACCATCGGGTCTTATTCGTTCCTTTACCCCAAGGCGTAAATATCTAGGGACCAGGGTTTCAGGAGCAGCTAATCGCATATTATAGCGATCGTCTTTCAATCCTTCTCGCATTTCTAAAACATCACGATGACCGATTGTTGTTAATAAGCCCGTCTTGGCTCCCTTACGCTCTAATAACGCGTTCGTGGCTACAGTAGTGCCATGAACAATTCTCTCAGTTTTGGATAGCAACACTGCACTCTCAGTCCGCAGCTCTTGAGATAATCTAGCTATCGCATCCATAACTCCTATCGAGGGGTCCGCCGGCGTACTGGGTGCTTTGGAAAATATCACTGTCCCTTTATCAGAAACTGCAACGATATCAGTAAATGTCCCACCTACGTCGATACCTATTCTATAGTTGCTATCATCCACTTACTAATTTCTCCAATTTAGCCATAACTTTTAATTTATACTGTCCTTCGCAATCCGCCTGCCACCATCGAGGGATATCCTAAACACCGTCTGTATCTCTACCAACAAATCACAGCAAGTGCATTACTCTTTAGATTGTTGATTGTATAACAAATCATTAATTATGTTAAACTATCGTTAAAAAATATTTCGACAAATTGGATTTCATATATGGTACAGCCCTTTATCTTCAATACGTCCCCATCAATCCGCTTTGGAGACGGCTGTCTCAAAGACATCGGGTCGATCCTTTCGGCAGACGGTCATGACAGCGCCCTTATCGTAACTGATCCAGGCATGGTGGCTACTGACATTGTCTCTGAAGCAGTAAATAGTCTTGAGATAGAAGGAATAACTGCCAATCTTTATGGCGAGGTAAAGTCAGACCCACCCGAATGGGTGGTTCATGCCGCTATTGACGCTGCACGCTCGGCGGGGGCTAACATAATCATCGGCCTTGGTGGTGGATCATCTCTGGATGTCGCCAAATTAGCGGCGTTGCTCGTACCTGGGCATCAAACGCTTGATCAGGCCTATGGAATAGGTAACGCTGTCGGCCCTCGCCTACCATTGGTGTTAGTACCGACAACAGCAGGTACCGGATCAGAAGTAACGCCTATTTCAATTATTACGACGGGTAAAAGTGAAAAGATGGGGGTCGTATCGCCTTTAATTCTTCCTGATATTGCGCTTCTCGACCCAGCTCTGACCATCTCTGTTCCTCCCCATATAACAGCAGCGACAGGCATTGACGCTATGGTTCATGCTATCGAAGCGTACGCATCAATCTCGGCTAACAACAACCCTATCTCCCGCAATCTTGCCATACAGGCACTCGGTCTACTTGGCGGCGCAGTCGAAATAGCGGTAAATGATGGTAATAATAGGGAGGCGCGGTCAGATATGCTACTCGGATCGATGCTAGCCGGACAGGCCTTTGCCAATTCCCCAGTTGCTGCTGTACATGCATTAGCTTATCCGATTGGTGGCCATTTTAAAATAACCCATGGTCTATCCAACGCACTGGTTTTAGCGCACGTGTTGAGATTTAATGCAGTGGTCGCACCAACACCTTATGCTGAGATTGCTCCTTTTGTGTTTCCTGCACTTTCTGATATGGGACCGCAGGAAAAAGCGGCCGCTTTTGCAGAGGAGATGGCCAACCTAAGCGCGCGATGCGGTTTAGAGACACGCCTGCGGGATGTTGGAATCCCCCAAGATGCGCTGCATCTGCTTGCACGCGATGCTATGAACCAAACTCGGTTGCTTGTTAACAATCCGCGACCTCTTGAGGAAACTGATGTTCGTGCTATCTATCAGGCTGCCTGGTAGTTTTGGTGAGACCAATCCAATCTTTTTGTGTAAAAAAGATCGTCATATACGCCCAAAAAAGACAGAGAAAACTTCCAATAGGAACAAAGGTTAAGCATAGGAGGCGAACAATTCGGATATCAATTCGAGGAAATGTGCTAAATATCTTTAATTTGCCTCCAAGTGTCGTCTAATGCACGAGTAAATCTAAACCCCATCATATCAATTTCCTCTCGGGTAATAATTAATGGCGGAGCGAAAACGAGACGGTCTCCAACTACTCGTGGTATTAATCCATTTTTTAATGCATTCTCATGAAAGCGACCCGCAACGTTTAATTTCTTTTCGAATGGAATTCTTTTTTTACCATCCCTCATTAGCTCTATGCCGCATATCAAGCCTATTCCTCTAACATCTCCCACTAAAGGGTGTTCTCTAACTTCTTCTAATTTTTCCAGAAAATAAGGAGATATAGAGGCGATGTGATTGACTAAATCCATTTCCTCATAGATTTTCAATACCTCTAAAGCCACTGCGGAAGTAACCGGATGCCCCGCATAAGTGTAGCCGTGCGCAAAGCCCCCCAGTTTAGAACTTTGTTTCACCATAACATCAAAGATTTTCTCGTTTATTAACAAGGCTGAAATTGGTTGCATGGCGGCAGAAAGAGCCTTTGCCGAACTAAGCATGTCTGGTTGTAAATTAAATGTTTCGGAGCCCCACATTTTTCCTGTTCGTCCAAAACCACAAATCACTTCGTCAGCGATAAACAAAATATCATATTTCTTTAATATCTGTTGGACCTTTTGAAAATATTGCTTGGGCGGTATTATAGCTCCACCAGCTCCCATAACCGGTTCCGCAAAAAAAGCACCTATGGTTTCCGGTCCCTCCAAAAGTATTAATTCTTCAAGCGAGGCGGCCATTCGACTGGAGAACTCTTCTTCAGTTTCTCCCTCAATATGGTTACGATAAAAATGAGGAAAATCGGTGTGCAAAAATCGGTCTAATGGCAATCCAAAGTCCGCATGCATATCGTCTTTACCAGATAGACTAACAGCCGCTACTGTACTTCCATGGTATCCCATTTTCCTGCCAATAATTTTGCACTTCTCTGGTTTTCCTATTGCATGGTGATAGTACCAGACCAGCTTTATTGCAGTATCATTTGCCTCTGAACCGGAACATTGAAACAAAACTTTGGACATTGGAACAGGAGCTATAGAAAGCAATTTTTCGGCCAAAATAATATTTGGTTCGTTTGTTCGATGACGATAAGAATGATAGTAACCAAGCGTGCGCATCTGCTCATATGCTACAGTTGCCAGTCGCTCTACGCCAAAACCAAGAGAGGCGCACCAGAGCCCCGCGACACTTTCAATAAAGTCTTTGCCATTATCATCAAAAATTCGAACACCTTCCCCATGGGTAACAAGCATAGGGCCTATTTCTTGATGTTTTTTTAAATTTGTTTGAGGGTGCACGATTGACTGAACGTCGCGAGCATGTATGGAGTTAGGAATAAAATTCATCGATTATCTCCAACCAAAATGTTAAAATCTTGACCTTCGTATACAGTATTACTTTGCGTCATCTATGTAGAATCATTTTTACTAACTCGTCTACGTCTGTGACACCGTATTCATTTTTAGCGGCTTCCTCACTGATGTAACCGTCTAATAAATCATTTTTAATCAACTCAATATCTCGATCCTCAGGAACTCCATACCCCCCAGAGCCTGGGACATGGAGATGAATTCGTCCTCCGCTTGGAACGTCGAAGCCGCCTTTTCCGGGAGCTACACCTTGTTTTCCATTAGCATCTTCTGTCCAAATTTTTCCTGCTAATCCAGAACGTCCACCATCGAGCCCAAAGGGAGGCGATTTCGTTCTCTCCAAGCACGCTGAAGCCCTAGCTTTGTGGTCTAGAACAGTCCATGTCCTACTCGCGGCTAATCCTCCCCTAAAACGACCAGCACCACCGCTATCCGTTATCAGTGTATATTCATCCACGCGCACAGGAAAACTCATTTCTAAAACCTCAATTGGAGTGTTCATGGTGTTTGAGATACCGCTTGCGATTGCATTTATACCGTCTTTATTTGGCCGCGCACCAAAACCACCTTTTATCGTCTCGTAACTCACATAACGTTGATTATTTCTAGGATCTTTACCCCCAAAAGTGATGACTGCCGAAGTCCCCTGACTACATGCCATCGTATTATCGGGCCAAAATTTAGCTACCGCACCAAATGTCATATCGCAGACGCGGTGTGAAATCTCATGATTTGCATAGACTACAGGCGATGGAAACTGAGCGTTCAAAACACATCCTTCTGGTGCAGTCACATTTATTGTTCTCCAACAGCCCGAATTTGGTGGGATTAACCCATCTGGGTCAATAATTGTTTTAAGGGCGCAGTAAACCCCCGATGCTGTAACCGAAAGCGGTGCATTCATCGGACCGGAAATTCCACTATCAGTGCCGGTAAAATCAACCGTTAAATGATCCCCAGATTTTTTAATAGCCATGCGAATGTTGAACGGTTGGTCCTCGGATTCACCATCTTCGATGATCCCATCTCCATCACAAAAATCTTCAAAAGTTGATTCACCATCTGGCAATCGAGATAGAAGTGTCCTCATCATACGTTCAGAATAATTCAATACTTCATCCATAGTATTCAGAAGCACCTCTATACCATACTTATCCGCCAAACTTTTTAGTCGTTCCGAAGCTCTTTTATTCGCGGCAATCTGCGCTCCCAAATCACCTCTTCTTTCGTCTGGGGTTCTGACATTAGCGAAAATTATCTTATCAACATCTTTATTTAGTTGGCCCTCAGTATAGAGTCGCACAGGAGGTAGGCGCAAACCTTCGCCATATATTTCAGTGACAGCACCATAGCTGCCTGGTGTTGCACTTCCAATATCAGGCCAATGCGCTCTTATACAGGCGAACCCAATTAACTTCTCTGCGTGAAATGCCGGTGTAACAACATTTACGTCTGGCAGATGACTACCGCCATGATAGGGATCATTATGAATAAATACGTCACCATCGTGAACGTTATCAAATGCTGAGATTACAGCTTTTACCGCATCGGGCATTGAACCCAAGTGGATCGGCAAATCTGGTCCTTGTGCTACCATTTGTCCTGTTGCGTCAAAAATTCCACAGGAGTAATCGCCAGCTACTTTCAAGATTGGAGAATAAGCCGTTTTGGCGAGGACTATTTTCATTTCTTCTGCAGCAGCGTAAAGACTATTTTTTATAACAACAAATGTCGCAGGATCCGAACTCTTCACATTCTCTTGTTTTTTAATCATCGAACTCAACTCCAGAATTTTTCAGTAAAATGAACCCTTCCTTATTCATCGCTCCCTCCCAGTTTGGAGGGATAATGATCGTTGAGTCCAGGGACTCAAGTACCGCCGGACCAGTTAATTTTGTTCCGTCCGATAAAAGTTCCCTTTCATAAACCAGTGTAGATAATTTACCAGTCTTATCAAACCACACATCTCTTGTCGATTTAACCTTTTCTATTCCCGTCTCTGGCGAAACTTTTTGTTTAATCTTTAAGTAGGGCAATCGAGCTTTGGCCGATAATCGTAGAGTGACAATTTGTACGCGCTCTGTTTGATTCGAATGTCCATATGTCATTGCGTGCTTTTCGTGAAACCGGAATGCCAAATCGGTCAAACTTGACTCATCAATATTTTTTGGGGCCGCAATATTCAATTCATAAGCTTGCCGAGTGTACCGTACATCAATACTTCGATCCAAATGCCAATCTTTCTCTTTAATCCCTGTCTTGGAAAGCATTCTCCTAGCATCCTGTTCTAATTTAAGAAAAACGTTTTCTACATCCTGAGCATTCGTTTGATCTACGATTGAGAAAAAAGTTCTCCCATAATCTCGACTAATATCTGAACCTATAAGACCAAGAGCCGAAAAAGCTCCGGGTATTGGCGGGACTATAACCTCTTTCATTCCAAGTTCTTCAGCTAAGGCAACCGCATGTAGAGGCCCCGCCCCCCCAAAGCAGATCAGAGAAAATTCGCGAGCATCATGACCTCGTTCAACGGAGACTATTCTTAAAGCTTCCCCCATGGCGTTATTTACTACTTTTATGATGGCGGACGCTGCTTGCTCTATAGTGATATTTAATGGCTTAGCGATTTTTTCTTTGATAGCAGTCTCCGCCCGCCCAATATCTATAGATAGATCTCCTCCAAGGAGAGACTTAGAGTCGAGGCGACCTAACACTAAATTGGCGTCAGTTACTGTTGGTTCAGTTCCTCCCCTACCATAACAAACAGGACCCGGTGTGGCTCCAGCGCTCTTTGGTCCAACTCTTAAGGAGCCGACGGGATCAATCCAGGCTATACTGCCTCCTCCGGCACTCACTTCAGCCAGATCAATAACAGGTACCCTTATAGGATGTCCCGTCCCGTGCAGCCAACGACTACCGCTGCCTTCGCCTCCAACTTCATATTCTGGTGTTGTTTCTATTACACCATTTTTTATCAAACTAGCTTTTGCAGTAGTACCTCCCATGTCAAAAGATAGAAGATTCGCTCGATTGATCTGGTTACCGCCAAGCGCAGCTGCTATAACGCCGGCAGCAGGTCCAGATTCAGCGGCCATTGCTGGCATCATCAAACTCTCCTCAATCTCAAATAATCCACCTCCAGAGCCCATGACATATGGAGTTGGTAAACCCTTTTCAGTAACGGAGTTCTTTAAGCGAGCCAAATAAGATGAAAGTATTGGACCAACGTAGGCGCATATGGCTGTAGTACTCGTTCTCTCAAACTCGCGTATCTCAGGAAGCACTTCTGATGATAAAAACACTGGTATGTTGGGTAACGCCTCCCTCAACCTTCTTCCTACTAATGCTTCGTGCTCATCGTTTAAAAATGAAAATAATAATGATACTGCTACAGCCTCTACTCGAGCGGTCTTGAGCTTAGAAATTATCTGCTCTATTTCATCCTCAACAATCGGAATAACAACCTGGCCCTCGGCATCTATTCTCTCAGTAATTTCAAAACGATTACGCCGTTGCACCAAAACAGAAGGCGGGTCCTGAAATAAATCATAAAGGTCTGCTCTAGCTGAACGACGAAGTTCCAAAATGTCACGAAAACCAAGGGTGGAAATAAGACCCACTTTGGCACCCTTCTCTTCTAGGATGGCATTGGTGACCACAGTTGTTGCATGAGCTAAAAGGGATACATCGTTAGACTGAATTTTGTATTTTTTTAGAGCCTGTTCGATCGCTTTTACAACACCGACTCCAAAATCTTCGGGAGTTGATGAAACTTTCGCCACCCCCATCGTTCCGTCTTCTTCGTTTACTATGGCGACATCCGTAAAAGTCCCCCCTACGTCTACCCCTATCCTCCATTTGCTAGTCACCACTTGCCGCCTCTCTCTTTTCCAAAGCTCTGCTTAGTGTGTCGGATTTCTTTATCTGCCACTTTTAATTAAACATATGGCGGTAAGATGAAGGGCGCAAGAAGCGATTAGAATGAAGGTGCTCACATTAGTACATTTAGGTAGTGAGATTGAATTTTACTCTCAGCAATTGTTATCACGACACTTTTATTTAAAATATTTATGGCCTTCGTTAGAAGACATCACAAAATTCTAGTGGTGAATGTAGAGAATGGGCGACCGTTATAATAAAGTTATTTTTTAGAAAATTATTAACATATTATTAAGCGAGCGAGTTATCCTCGCCCGCTTAATATGTCAACCGCTTGCTGCTTGAACTAGCGAATATGAATAGCGTTAGGAGTTAAAACAACGCTTGAAACTGCCAGCCATCTCGCTCAAAAGTTCAAAATATAGATTGGGACCAGCTTTAATATTCGAGCCTAGTGGATCAATCAAAGCGGTTTTTGCCGAAGTTCCTTTTATGACAGTGCGAACCAGACGATCAGAAAACTGAGGCTCGCTGAATACGCATGCCGCTGACATTTCATTGAGTTTTCCCCGAATTTCCTTTAGGCGTTTCGGCGATGGAAAATCATGGGGGTCAAACGTTATGGAACCCACTCCATTGAGGCCGTAGTGTTTTTCAAAGTATTGGTAAGCATCATGAAAAACAATAAACGGGAATTCCTTTGAATTTGACAGGGCTGCACTTAGCTCAGAGTCTAAAGCAATGATCTTCTGAACATAACTTCGCGCATTCGCTTTATATATGTCTCTATTCTCAGGATAGACCTTACTCAATTCGCGCGTAATTGCCTTAATCATTTTAATGGCATTGTCAGGATCCAGCCATGCGTGCATATCGCCACCGTCTTCATCGTGATGTCCTTCATGACCATGGTCGTGCCCTTCATGTTTATCTTCTTCCCAAGCCCCCCCTTCCCTGTAAGGAAGTAGTTTCAATCGCGCTTTTTCCGCCACTGGCACTTTGACAACATTGCTCGGTATGTTATCAAAAGCCTTCTCCATAAATGTCTCGAAAGTGTCTCCGATATAAAAGACTACTGCGGAGTTATTTAATAATTTAACTTGAGACGGCTTAAATTTAAATCCATGCGGAGACTGGTTTCCACTAACCATAAGATGCGTTTTCGCTGTATTACCGACTACCCCTGTTACTAATGAATGCAGAGGCTTGATGGTCACAACTATATCTTTCGCGTTCGCATTGTGAACTGGGACAAATGAAACCAATGCTGCAATTACCGTGACGGCTAAATGTTTAAACTTCATAATCACTCCTAGAGTAGAACTAATTTATCTTTCTTTTGTATAAATGTGATGTTATAACATAACAACAAAAAAATACATATTCTGAACGACCAACAAAAAAGAGACAACAGATGCTAAAGAATTTAGTTCCGCTTCCTATGTTAGCCTTACTGAGCGCCCCAGCCTATGCCGCTGGCGGCCACGATCATGGTAGTCATTCAAAAGGTGATAAAGGCTTCTACAGCCATGTTGACGTAAAAATTCACTTTGACCGAATTGTGGATGCAGAAAAGGCCAGCGAGGAGTTTGATGAGGCTTACACGCACTCGCACATGGAGCTCGGAATGCGTTTTAACTCAAAACTTTCAGTGAACGCAAATATAAAACTTGAAGGAGAACCCGCGGGTCATCATCACGGGCATGGTCATGCCGAAGAGGAAGAACACCACGA